>BNJU01000696.1_pt1 | contig 150732 bp, 248 predicted proteins | sample 8539281 | NCBI WGS metagenome assembly BNJU01 (sample SAMD00202456, study PRJDB9452) | human saliva metagenome | isolation source: human saliva | place: Japan | reverse complement strand
AAGAGTAATAGCCGAACTTAGAGCTAAATATCCTTTCAAAAATGCTATTAAAGATTGCTGGAATATCAAGATCAGTATATTATTACTATATTGATAAAAAGATATTGATGAGAAGAATAAAGATATCATTGAAAAATCAAAGAAATTTACTACGTGAATAAAGGAAGAGTATGTTATCGCAGAGTAACATTGGAATTAAAAATCAAGGTTTTAATATTAATCATAAAAAAGTTCAAAGACTTATGAAAAAGTTTAATTTACAAAGTATTATCCGTAGAAAAATATTCTTCATACAAAGGTCGCATAGGAAAAGATAGCGGATAACCATATTAAAAGAAATTTTTAGCAAACAGCTCCAAATCAAAAATGGTTTACAGATGTAACAGAATTTAATTTAAGAGGAGAAAAAGTTATACTTATCTCCAATATTAGATGTTATGAAGATATATAGTTTCATATGATATTTCTGCACAGTGCTAACTTGGAGCAGATAAATCATATGTTAAGTTTAGCATTTAAAGAAAATGAAAATTATGAAAATTTGATATTTCATAGTGACCAAGGATGGCAATATCAACATTCTTCATATCAAGAAAAGATTGAAAAGAAAAAGATAACTCAAAAGCATGTCAAGAAAAGGAAATAGTTTAGATAATGGATTAATGGAAAGTTTCTTTGGGTTGTTAAAAAAACAGAAATGTTTTATGAACAAGAAGAAAAGTACAAGACATTAGAAGAATTGAAAGAAGCAATAGAAGATTATATATATTATTACAACAACAAAAAGAATAAAGGAAAAATTAAAAGGATTAACTCCTGCTTCTACAGAAGTCAATCCTTATTAGTAAAGTTAAATTAATTTGTCCAACTTTTTGGGGTCAGTACAGATTACATTATGTAACAGCCCATTTTTATTCTTTTATTAATTCTCTTAGATTTTTAATAACCTAGTCGGATAGACTTTTAATCTTTCAATGTCATTCTCATCATGTACACCTGAACAAACCATTATAGTTTCAATGTTTCCTTCATAACCAAGTTTAATATCAGTTTCTAGATTGTCACCCTAATAAGATTATATCTTCCTTTTTAAGTTCTTATCTTCTAAAAAGAATATTTAATATTGTTTGATAAGGTTTTCCAACTTTAATAGCTTCAACTCCTGAAGCATATTCAAGCATATTTACTGTTGCTCCCATTGCCTAAATCAAAAAGCCCATTGTTTGCAAGTAATCTATCTAGAGTTAGTTGCAATGAATTTTGCACCAGCTAAAAATATGATGTAAAGGCTTCGCTATATTTAGTGTAATTTGCCTTTCTATCCAAGCCTACAACAACAAAAATCAGCTTTATCTTCAACAAAAATAAAATTTTCTTCTTTTAAAGCTTCCTCTAAACCACTTTCACCTATCATGAAGCATTTTCTTTCTGAATAATTTTTAGCAATATATTTAGCAGTAGCTATTGCTGATGTAAAGAAATCATCTTCTTTTATATTTTAAAGCCTAAATTTAACATATGTTCCTTTAGCTTGAGTTTTAGTTCTTGTTGCATTATTTGTTAAAAATATATGGAAAGCCTTTTTCTTGTAAATAGGCTATAAATTCTCTAGCTCCATCAATATTTGTATTCCCACTGTACATAGTTCCATCTAAATCTATAAGATATGTTTTTCATAATTTCACCTCTTGTCTATTATACAGTAAAAACAAAAAAAGGACTGCAATTTTTACAGTCCTTAATTATATAATCTACTTTGTCTATCATCTATAAAGTTTGATTGTCTTTTTAAGTTTACCATTTTCATCATAAATCTTCATTATCATTTTTTCTTACCATTTTTGAAAGTAATTTCTTCATTTACTTTACCATTTTCATGGTAAACTTTAACTATTCCTTCTACAACTCCATTGTTATAAGGAATTTCACCTTCTAATTTACCATTTTCATAGTAACCTTTTAATACTCCTACTTCTTATCATCTTTAAAAAGTAACTTCACTTAATAATTTACCACTAGGATAATATTTCTTAGATATACCATTCTTTTTATCGTTAACATATTGAGTTTCATATTCTAATTTTTCCATCTTTATCATACATCTTAATAAGACCATTAAGTTGATTATATTGATATGAAAGTTCTTCTACTAGCTTTCCATTCTCTTGATATTGGAATGATTTACCATCTAAAAACATCATTTTTGTAATTAGAACTAATTTTTGATTTTACCACTTTCATAATAAAGTTTTGCATCCATTTAAAGAACCCATTAAGAAAGTTTGTTCAGTCATTAATTTACCACTAGGATAATATTCTTTTGAAATTCCATTAGGTTGTCCTTCTGCAAAATACGCCTCAGCTAGTAAAACACCTTTATCAGAAAAATATCTAGATAGTCCATCTATTTTACCATTCTTATAAGAAATTTCTTTTTCAACTTTACCATTAGGATAGTAATATTTTTCTAAACCATCTATTTTATCATTTTTGTAGTTTGCCTCATATTCTAAAAATTCCATTTTCAGAATAATTTTTACAGTTCCATTGACTAAAAGCATTTTGAAAGTTTCTTCTCTTTTAACCTTTACCATTAGGGTAATATAAAAGTTTTTCCTTCTAATTTACCATCTTTTAGACTTATAACAGCTTCAAGCTTACCATCTTTTTGATTTCTTTTTCAACTATTCCAGTAAAAAGGAGTCTTTTCATTTTCCAAAATAAGCTATACCATTATCAGTTCTTGTCATACTTTCATAAGGAACTTTTTACGTTCCCTTCTGAAAAAAGCTAAAACTGAAGTTAATATAAATAAAGCTATTAATGATTTTTCATATTTAAACCTCCACATTATTTTTTTCTTATATTATATGGTCTTTTTTATAATATCTGTAACATATATGTTACATAAATATATGAGAGGTAACGATTAATATTTTAGTCTACTTGTTTATCATCTACAAAAGTTAGCTTGTTTTAAAAAATTACCATTTTCATCATAAAAACTTTGTTATTCCATTTTTCATACCATTTTTGTAAGTACTTTCTTCTTGTACTTTTCCATTTTCATAGTAAACTTAACAATTCCTTCTATAACTCCATTATTATAAGAATTTCACCTTATAATTTACCAGTTTGAGAGTAACCTTTTAATATTCTATTTCCTTACCATCTTTAAAAATAACTTCACTTAATAGTCTACCATTAGGATAATATTTTTTAGATAGACCATTTTTTCATTATTAGCATATTGAGGTTTCAAACTCTAAATGTCCATCTCTATATAATTTGATAAGACCACTAAGCTGATTAGCTTCGTATAAAAGTTCTTGTAGTACTTTTCCATCTTCTTGATATTCAGTTAATTTTTCCATCTAAAGTATCGTTTTTTATAGTTTGAAATAATATATATTTTTTCCACTTTCAAAGAAATATTTTGCAGGTTCATTTAAAGCTCCCATTGAAAAATTTTGTTCAGATTTTTAATTTTCCATTAGGATAGAATTCTTTTGAAACACCATTAGGGTTCTCCATCAGTAAAATATGCTTCAGCTAGTAAAAACACCTTCTTCAGAAAAACTTTTTGAAACACCATCTAATTTTCCCATTCTTGTAAGACATCTCAGATTTTAATTTTTCCATTAGGGAAAATAATTTCTTTCAATACCCTCTAGTTTTCCCATCTTTTATACTGAAAGTAGATTCAACTCTACCATCATCACTTTTCTTTTCAATAATTCCAGTGTAAGAGCACTGTCACCTTCAACAAAAATTATACCATCATCACTTTTTATCATACTTTCATAAGGAACTTTTTACACTTATTTCTGAAAAAGCCAAAACAGAAGTTATTAAAAATAAAGTTATTAATGATTTTTTTCATATTTAACCCTCCCAATTATTTTGAATATATTGTATAACACTTTCTATTATAACATTTGTAATATATGTTACAGAAATATTTTAGTAATAATTTTTTTATTCAAGTCAGATAGATGACGAAGTTTATTATTTCCGTTCATATATAAAATAAAAAGTTGTTAAATAATTTGTTATAAAAATTATGCTTATTATATAATGAAATATAAGAGAATTAAAAAGAATAGGGAGTGATAAGATGAAAAAGTTATTATTCTTATTATTTATGTTAATATTATCAATATCAGCTAGTTCAAAAATTTTTAAATATCATCCAAAAACAAAAGATGAACTTAAAGAGTTAATAGAAAATGAAAGTATTTATCTTGGTGATATAGATACATCAGCTATTACAGATATGTCCTATTTATTTATAATAGACCAAAAAGAAAGATAGATGCTTGTGGAACAGCTTATGAATATATAACTACAAAAAGAAAAACTTTTCAGGCATAGGGAAAATGGGAATACTTCAAATGTAACTGATATGGAAGGTCTATTTTTAAAAATGAAAGATTTTAATGAAGATATATCAGCTTGGAATACATCAAAAAGTAGAGAATATGATCAAGTATGTTTGAGGATGCAGACAGATTTAATCGATCACTGAATAATTGGGACGTATCAAAAAGTTAAAACAATGAAAAATATGTTTAGAGGAGCGATATCATTCAACCAACCATTGAATAAATGGAATGTAGGGTGAAGTAATGGATATGGAAGAAATGTTTGAGGCTGCTTACAAATTCAATCAAAATATTAACTCATGGGATGTATCTAAGGTAAAGAATATGTCATATATGTTTAATGGTGCAAAAGAATTTAATCAGCCATTAGATAAATGGAATGTGTCTAGTGTTGAAGATATGACTTGTATGTTTAGATATACTAAGAAATTTAATCAGCCTCTTAACTCATGGGAATGTTTCAAAAAGTAAAGTATATGGAAGAGATGTTCTATGGAGCTGAGTCATTTAATCAAAATCTTAATCGTTGGAATGTATCTAAGGTAAAAAAATATGGCTCGTATGTTTTGTGAAGCAAAAGAATTTAATCAAGATTTAAGCATGTGGAAGGTACAAGGGGCAACTAGATACTGTGAAATATGTTTTTAGGGTTCACCTTTAGAAAAATAGAAAACCTAAATGGGAAGGACAATAAAAAGGTGTGCTCATGGAGATAAATATAATTCGTGGACAAAATCAAATAGGTGGTTCTATAATAGAGGTTTCATCTAAAAATACAAAAATTATTTTAGATGTTGGTAGTAACTTAGATGATAAAGAAATAGTAGTTCCTAAAATTGAAGGACTATTTAAGGGAGAAGCTAAGTATGATGGAGTTTTAATTAGTCACTACCATAGTGATCATGAGGGCTTTAGCAACAAAAAATTCTTCCTGAGATACCAATATATATGGGAGAAAAAAAGCTATGAAATACATAAGATTACAAGAGAATATATAAAAAGAATATTTAAAAGAACCTAAAACTTTCAAAACAGACGAAGAATTTCTTATAGGAGATATAAAAATTACACCTTATCTTTGTGACCATTCAGCTTTTGATTCTCATATGTTTCTATTGGAGTGTGAGGGGAAAAAGATATTATACACAGGAGATTTTCGCTCTAATGGAAGAAAAATTTTTTTCAGTCATTATTGAATAAGTTACCTAAAGTAGATGCTCTTATAACAGAGGGAACTAATCTTTCAAATAATAAAAATAGGAAAGATAAATTTGACTGAGAAAGAACTTGAAAAGAAAGGAATAGAACTTTTAGAAGGAAATGATAGACCTGTGTTTGTATTAATGGCTGGAACAAATATAGATAGAATAGTCACTTTCTATAAGATTGCAAATGCAACTAAAAGACTATTTCTAATAGATACTTATGTAGGAGTAATTACAGATACTATAGGTGGAAATATTCCTAATCCTAGAACATTTTTCTAATGTTAGAAATATTCCAAACAAGTTCAAGCAAACATGATATTTTAGAAAAAATTATCCAAAAAATAAAAATTTGGAAAAAAATAAAATAGCTAAGAGCAATTTTTAATGTGTGTTAGAACTTCAATGAAAAAGTATTTAGAAAATTATCCAAAAGAATTTTCCTTTGAAGGTTGTACAATGTTCTATTCAATGTGGGAAGGCTACAAAAAAACAAGAAGATATGAAAGAATTTTTAAAAATTCATGGAAGAAAAAAAGGGTAAAAATTATATCCTTACACAAGTGGACATGCAGATGAAAAAGACTTTGATAAATTAATCAAAAAGTTGAACCTGAAATCATAGTTCCTGTACATACAGAGAAATTCTGAATGGTTCAAAAGATATGAAAAATTGTGAAGTTATTTATGATAAAAATATAATAAGAATATAAAAAAATTAGGGAGGGGATTATTATGGGAAAAATATTCAAAAATGAGATTTTAGAAGAAATACAAAGATATGGGGAAATTTTTATAAAAGAAAAGTTGTAAAATTATAGAGGGACAACATCAGATTCAAAAGAATACTACACAGAAGTTGTAGCAGAATGGATATTAAAAATATTTATTTGTTTGATTATATAAAAACCTATAACTAGAGAAAAAAAGTTATAAAGTGGATACTCATGATGGAAATAATTAAAAGATAAAGGATCGAAAATCGTGAAGAGGAAAAATTGCTATGAAATTATTTGATCTTTCACAAAATCAAGGAAAAGTATTTTGAGATAATTGGAAAGATTATAGATTATCAGACTCCCTTTAAAAAGATATACAAACAGATAAAGCTGGTAAAATAGATCTACTTGCTTATAATGAAAGCAAAAAACTCTAAGAATTTTAGAATTGAAGAAAGACCAGATAGTAAAGAAACAATGTTAAGATGTGTACTAGAAGCCTATACTTATTTAAAAAGTTGTGGATAAGGACTAAACTTTTAAAAGATTTTTGGACTACCAAAAGATACAGAAAATTAAAAGCTTGTCCATTTTGTATTTTATGGAAAGGAACAGTATCAAGAAATGCAAGCAATAAAAGACGATAGAGAAAAATTTAGGAAAATTAATAGAAAAAAATTAGGTATAGAAAGTAATATATTTGAAAGAAGAAAATGGGAGAATACAGTGTAGTTAAATAAAAATACATATAAATTTTTAATAGGGAGGAAAAATTATGGAAGAAACAGAAAAGAAAAAGGATTATTATATCATGGAAAGCCTGAAGTTTTCAGTATATGGGATCCTATGAAAAGGTTTATCCAGAAATTCAAAAATGGAAAGAAAAAGTGTGAAAAACTATTTGAGTTTGGAGAACAAGAGCATGACAAAGATGAGTTGAAAATAGGAATAGAAGTTTTTTTATTATAAATTAGGAGAAGAACCAAAAGGAATTATTGCACATGGATCATGTAGTAGAAGAACCATATCTCGAAAGATGAGAGATATTATGTAGATATAGAATTTGATAAGATATTAGATTATGAAAATGAAAAATTTCTTAAACAAGAAGATTTAGTACTTAAATTTCCAGAACAAAAAGTGGAGTCCACAAGCTTCTGGAATAGAAATAAAAGGAAACAATATTAGCAGAATTAAAAAAATGTGGGATGAATTAGTAAAAAGATAAATAAAAAATATAATACATATAAATTTTGATAGGGGAAGAGTATGGAAGAAACAAAAAGAAACCCAAGATATAAAATAAAGAAAATTTATGTTTAATATTCATGGGATCCTAAAGATTCAAAATCGAGAGCTGAGAAATATAAAGAAGCTTATTTAAAAAGTAAAAAAATGGGGAGAAAATATTTAATTAGAGATTGGAGAACTGGAAGAAAAAGATGGAGTTGAAGATAGAACAGAAGTTTTTATTATAAAAACTAGGAGATGAAGAACCAAAAAGGATTATATGGACATGGTATATAGAAGAACTCATAACTAGAAAAGATGATGAGGATAAAAATGGTGTAGATGTAGAATTTGATAAGATTATTAGATTATGAAAATGAAAGAGATACTCAAAACAGAAGATTTAATAAATAAACTTTCAGAACAGAATTGACAATGGAATACAAAAGCTCTGGAACAGAAAATAAAAGAAACAGAAGTACCAGAATTAAAAAGAAATGTGGAGTAAACTAATAAATGGAGAAAAAAATACTGAAAACTCGAGATGGGGGAGATGAAAAAGAAAACTATGAAAAAGAATTTGATAAAAATGTAATCTTTTATGATCTCCTGGAACAGGAAAAACATATACAACAGCAAAAAGAGCAGTTGCAATTTGTGAAAACTGAATCTGAAGAAGATTTGATCAGATTATTCTGAAATAATGAAAAAAATATAATGAACTAAAGGGAAAATAACAGAATTGAATTTATCACTTTTCATCAATCTTATGGCTATGAAGAGTTCATTGAAGGGAATAAAACCTATTGTTTCAAAATGAAGATGATGAAGTCAGAGAATGAAAGTGAAAAATAGTCAAGAAATAAAAATATGAAATTGTAGATGGAATATTTAAAAATTTTTGTGACGAGGCTAGAAAGGCACAAGATAAAGAAAAATAACGAATATGTTTTCATTATTGATGAAATCAATAGAGGAAATATCTCAAAAATATTTGGAGAATTAATAACATTAATAGAACCTACTAAGAGATCAGGGAAAAAGAATGTATTTCTACAAAAATTACCATATTCAAAAAGAAGAATTTACAGTTCCTGACAATGTCTATATTATAGGAACAATGAATACAGCTGATAGATCTATTGCCTTAATGGATACAGCTTTAAGAAGAAGATTTAAGTTTGAAGAAATGTTAACTGATTATCATTTACTAGAAGATATTTTTGTTGAAGATAAAGGAACAAAAGTAAATATAGGAGCTATGTTAAAAAGTCATCAACGAGAGAATAGAATATCTTTATGATAGAGAACATACAATAGGGCATGCAGTATTTTTAGAAAAAATGGAAAATGACAAAATAGATATAGACATAAATAAGTTAGAAAATATATTTAAAAAGAATATTATTCCTTTGTTACAAGAATATTTCTATGAAGATTATGATAAAAATTAGGATTGTTCTAGGAGATAATGCAAAAAGATGAAGATGAGCAGTTTATTTCAGCAGTTTCTATACTTGAAGATGTTTTTGAAGGTAATATAGATGACATAGATATTCCAGAGAAAAAATATTATAAATTATGATAATTTCAAAAATATCATGGCTTATAAAAAAATATTTCACAAAAAGATTTAAGCAAAAAAATAAGTGATGAATAATGGATAGAATTATTCAAGTAAAAGAATTTCAAAAATATTGTTTCTAAGAAAGGCTATAAAGATTATAAGTATCTACCAGAAAAGGACTTTAAAGAATTAATTAGTTTTATAGAAGAATTTGTTGGTTCAGAAGAAGAAACAGATGTAATGGATTTTATGAAAGTATATAAAGACTAAAGATAGAAATCTTGGAACTGTAGTAAAAGTTAATAATTATGTAGGCTTAATTCAACTTAAAAGTGGATATAAAATAGAGATACTACCAAAGATAGACTTTACTGATGATGAAGAAAAATAATAAAACAAAAAGCAATTTTTTTCTAAAGATGTTAAAAAGCTTGAAGGATTTTTTTCAGGTAAAAATTTTAAAAATGCAGATTTAAAAATTAGTAAAAATGAATCTGTATGAAATCTTTATTAATATGTACTTAAATGATGTTAGAACTCTTGTGAAAAAAATGGTTTAAAATCAACTTATGTAACAAAAAGAAGATAATATAAAATTCTATAAAGGAAAGTTACAAGTAAGTCAACATATAAAAATGAATTTAGTACTATAAGGAAAAAAATTCTATATGGCTTATGATGAATTTTTAGTTGATAGAGCTGAAAAATAGATTGGTAAAAGCTACATTATTAAAACTACAAAAATTAACAAGCAGTTCTCAAAAATTCTAAAGAAATAAGACAACTTCTTATAGCTTTTTGAATTGGTGGAAAGCATCAACAAACTATGAAAAAAGATTTCTCAAAAGTCTCTATAGATAGGAATACAAAAGACTATGCAAATTTAATGAAGTGGTCTAAAGTTTTTCTATTTAATAAAAAGTTTTCAAGCTTTTCAGATAAGGTTTCATCAAGAGCTATACTGTTTCCAATGGAAAAAAATTTTTTGAAAGCTATGTAGCACAACAAGTAAGAAAAGAAATTTTTACCAGATAATTGGAAAGTATCGATTCAAGATAAAGGATATCATTTATTTGATGAAAAATGAGAAAAAAATTCAAGACCTATATTTAGTTTAAGACCAGATATAGTACTAAGGAAAGAGAATAAAATTACTATCTTAGATACAAAATGGAAAAAGACTCATACCTGAGAGTAGGAAAAATTATGGAATTTCTTCAGTGGATATGTATCAAATGTATGCCTATGCAAAAAATATGAAGAAAAATGGAATTATCCCAGAAATATATGTGATTTATCCTAAAACTAAAGATATGATAGAAACTAAATATTTTTGAAAGTAATGATGGAGTTAAAAGTAAATATATTTTTCATTGATTTAGCTAATGTTGAGGAAAGTTTGGAAGAATTAAGAAATATGATTGAATAAAAAAGGAAATGTTCCAGCATTTCCTTTTTACATTCTGATTTCTAATCTTTTAGAGATTAAAATAATGCGACTATCGTAGTTAATTTATTATAGCATTTATTTTTATAGATTTCAAAAACAAAAAGTGGCTGTTGCAAAAATTAAAAATTTCAATTCTAAAGTAAAAATAAGTGAGTTACGAATGGAATTTTTAGATAAAAAAATCAAATAGAATGAGCCGAGCAAATGCAGGAGTGTTTGAGTGCAACGAGTTTCCTGATTTGCAGCGAATTCTTGATTTTTATCGTTAAGAAAATTTACTCAGTAACGAATTATTTTTACTTTTTATGAATTTGCAACAGCCACTTTCATATATATAAAGGGTTTATGAAGAACAATTTTATTATATTTCTTTAAAGACAATATGGTTGTCATCTAAATCTATTAAAACATTAGATTTTTCATGAACTTCATTTGCAAGAATTTTTCTTAGCAAGACTTGTTTCAATTTCTCTTTGAATATATCTTCTTAAAGGTCTTGCACCATAATGAGGGTCATAAGCATTGTTAGCTAAGTAGTCAACCATCTTATCAGAAAATTCAAGTGTAATATGTTTAGGTTTTTAATTTGTTTTCTAAATCTTTTTAGACTCAATTTAACGATTTCTTTAATAGCTGGTAAATCTAAAGCTTTGAAAGTGATTATTTCATCTATTCTGTTTAAAAATTCAGGTTTAAATCTAGCTTTTAATTCATCTGCTACCTTTTCTCTTGTGCTTTCAGAAAGAGCAGGATCTTCAAGTATTAAATGGCTTCCTATATTAGATGTCATTATGATTAAAGTGTTTTTGAAATCCACTATTCTTCCTTGCCCATCTGTAAGTCTACCATCATCTAAAACTTGTAATAATACATTGAATACGTCAGGGTGAGCCTTTTCAATTTCATCAAATAGGATTACTGAATAAGGTTTAGTTCTAATAGCTTCTGTAAGTTGTCCTCCTTCTTCATATCCAACATATCCAGGAGGTGCACCTATAAGTCTAGTAACTGAGAACTTATCCATGTATTCACTCATATCTATTCTGACAACATTATCTTCACTATCAAATAAATTGTATGCTAGAGTCTTAGCAAGATATGTTTTACCCACTCCAGTAGGTCCTAAGAATATAAATGAACCCATAGGTCTGTTAGGATCTTTTAAACCTGCAACTGATCTAAGCATAGTATCAGCAACAGCTTTAACAGCTTCATCTTGTCCTTTAACTCTTTCTTTTATATGGTCTTCAAGATGTAACATTTTTTCTTTTTAGTTTCAGTAAGTTTTTGATACAGGAATACCTGTCCATCTTGAAACGATATCTGCAATTTCATCAGCAGTAACTTCTTGTTTTAATAGAGAATTGTCTTTTTCCATCTTTATCAACCTTATTTTGTTGTTCTTGTAATTCTTTTTCAAGAGTTGCAAGTTTACCATATTTCAATTCAGATAATTTTTGTTAAATCATATTCTCTTTCAGCTTTTTCCATTTCAAGTTTAACATTTTTCAATTTCTCTTTTAATATTCTTAATCTTAGCAATATCTTCTTTTTCAAGTTCCCATTTAGATGTTAAAACTTTCTTTTTCTTCATTTAATTCAGCTAATTCTTTTTCTATAACTTTTTAATCTTTCTTTTGAAGCATCATCAGTTTCTTTTTCCAATGCCTTAATTTCAATTTCTAATTGTAGAGCCTTTCTTGTCAATTGATCAAGTTCTTCAGGCATAGAGTCAATTTCTGTTCTTATCATAGCAGCAGCTTCATCTATTAAGTCAATAGCCTTATCAGGAAGCTTTCTATCAGTTATATATCTTTGGCTAAGTGTTGCAGCTTCAACTATTGCAGTATCTGTTATTCTAACTCCATGATAAGTTTCAAATTTATCTTTAAGTCCTCTTAGTATTGAAATAGTATCATCAACATTAGGTTCATTTACTAATATTGTTTGGAATCTTCTTTTCAAGAGCAGGATCTTTTTCTATATATTTTCTGTATTCATCTATTGTAGTTGCACCAATAACTCTTAATTCTCCTCTTGCTAGCATAGGTTTTAACATATTTCCAGCATCAAGAGAACCTTCTCCCTTACCAGCTCCAACTATAGTATGAATTTCATCTATGAAAAAGAATGATATTTCCATTTGATTCTTCAACTTCTTTTAAAACACCTTTCATTCTTTCTTCAAATTCACCTTTGTATTTAGCACCTGCAACTAAAGCTCCCATATCAAGAGAGAATATCTTTTTATTCTTTAAGCTTTCAGGAACATCTCCATTTAAAATTCTTTGAGCAAGTCCTTCAACTATTGCAGTCTTACCAACCCCAGGTTCACCAATTAAAATAGGGTCATTCTTTGTTCTTCTTGAAATTATTTGTATTGCTCTTCTGATTTCAGAATCTCTACCAATGATAGGATCTATTTTACCTTCTCTAGCAAGTTCAACTAAATCTTTTGCATATTTTTCCAAAACTTCATAAGTTGCTTCTGGGATTTTGATTATCTACTTTTCTGTTTCCTCTTATACTCATCAATACCTCCATGTATTTTTCTAAACTGATACCCAATCTTTTAAAAATTGGCATTTCTTCAATCATAGCTTTTAAAAAAATATGTTCTACACTTAAAAAAAGCTATCTTCCATTTCTTTCATAATCATTTCTGCACGATTTAAAATGCTATTTGTCTTTTGATCAAGTGAAATATTTTCATTGCTAACTTTCACTTCAACTTTTTGGATAATTACTCATTTCTTTTTCTAATTCAGAAATGATATATTTCAAATTCAAATTCATTTTTCAATCACTCTAGGAATTAATCCATCGTTTTGCATAAGTAATCCCTAAGGCAAGTGCTTCAGGTCTTATACTTTGTTGCATATTTCCTTGCTGATGTCCACAGCTAAGTTAATTGCAGTAATAGTATTTTCCGTAAATTGATTTGGACTCATCATAATAAACCTCCCTAACATTTATTATCTCTAATATATATCTAAATTTTTAAACAATTTTTAAGCCTCTAATTTTTTAGCGAGGAACTAGCTATCAAAGCATGATAGCTATTCCTACATAAAAATAATATAGAGGGGAGAACTATTAGCACTCTACTAAGTAGGTTGCTAATAATCATAAACTATATATATCATATATAAAAATAAAATGTCAAGAGTTTTTAAAAAATTTAAATTTTTTTGAGAAACTAAAAAATATTATTATATAATATGAAAAAAATATAAGAATAAATATGGGAGATATAGAATGGGAATTTTTATAGTTGCAATATTTTTGCTCTTAATAGGATACCTATCTATTAGTGTAGCGAAAAATATCTGGAGAAAAAAAGCTAAAGAAATAAAAAAATCTTTAGAAAATAACAAAGAAAATCTACTTGAAACAAAGGGAACTTTAGAACTTATTAAAAATAGAAGGTGGTAAAAATTCTCGCTCATTTGATTAAAAAAATATGGTCGCACACTTGTGACTCTAGCACTCGTAGGGTGTCAGTCATGAGTTAGACCATTAAGTATAGTCAGCATATATAGAAATATGTATGTAGAGGTAGCAACTTTAAAAAGCTATCCAATACTACTCGAATTGCTGGAAACCCCTAAAGCTAGTATAACTACAACATAGTACCTAAATAATATGGTACAAATGTGAAAGTGGCGAAAGCAAAAAAAATATACTAGATGGCATAAGGTTAAATCCTAAGTGTTAAGATAATGGGCAATCAGCAGCCAAGACCGCAAGGTAAGGTTCAACGACTATTCCTCCTGAGGGAAGTACACCAAAGCTGGTGGAAGTGGGTAGACCCAAACAGGTAGAGCTGTGGGATAAGATATAGTCTGTGCTTAATAGAAATATTAAGAAGTTCGAGGCTAATCTCCTTAATTTATTAAGGAGTGTATATGCCAAGAGAACTGCATAAGTGGTAGCGTACTTATGTGAACGACAACCTCTAAAACGACTAAGTCAGTTTTAGGTTCATATATTTAGAAAAATTTTACTTTTTCATTTACTTATAGTATAAAAAGTAGTATACTATATATAGGTAAATGGAGGTGAAATCACATGGAAAAAGCATATAAGTTTAGATTTTATCCAACTAAAACTCAAATAACAATATTAAATTGTACTTTTGGTTGTGTAAGATATGTCTATAATCATTTTTTTAGATTTAAAACAAGAGCTATATAACAAAGAGAAAAATCTATTTCATATAGTGAGTGTAGTAAAGAATTAACAGTTTTAAAACAAGAGAAAGAATGGTTAAAAAGATGTAGATAAATTTTCTTTACAAAAATTCTTTAAAAAGATTTAGATAAAAGCCTATAAAAAAATTTTTAGTGGAAGTGGCTATCCAAAGTTTAAATCTAAGAAAGATAATAGAAAAATCATACAGAACCAATTATACAAATAATAATATAGAGTTTTTAGATAAATGGATAAAAAGTACCTAAGTTAGGAAAAACTAAAAATAAGAGATAAAATAAAAACCACAAGGAAGAATAATAAATGCAACAATAACCCAAGTACCTAGTGGAAAATATTATATATCTTTATGTTGTACTGATGTGAAGTAGAAAAAAATTAGAAAGTACAAATAAGAATGTTGGAATAGATTTAGGTATAAAGGACTTTCGCGATTACCAGTGATGAAATCTCAATAGAAAATCCAAAAATATTTACAAAAAAATCTTTGAATAAACTAGCAATATTACAAAGAAAACTATCACGAAAACCAAAGGGTAGTTCAAATAGAAATAAAGCTAGAATAAAAAGTAGCAAGATTATTTGAAAAGATATCAAATCAAAAGAAAAGATTTTTGCAAAAAGTTATCAATAGAGTTAATAAAAAAATATGATATTATCTGTATTGAAGATTTACAAGTAAAAAAATATGGTAAAAATCATAAATTAGCAAGAAATATTGTAGATGTATCATGGAGTGAATTTAATAGAATACTAAGTTATAAAGCAAAATGGTATGGAAAAAACAATAGTAAGAGTAGATAAATTTTTGCAAGTAGTCAAATATGTAATTGTTGTGGATATAGAAATGAAGAAGTAAAAAGATTTAAGTGTGAGAGAATGGACTTGTCCAGTATGTGGAGCTGTACATAATAGAGATATAAATGCAGCCAAAAAAACATATTAAAAAGAAGGACTAAGGATATTAGGTATAAGTGCTTAAATATATAAATATATGAACCGTAGGAACTATGGGGATAGCTTGGCAATTTAGTTGGCTAACAGAAGCAACTACTACCCAAGAACTCTGCGACTCTAGCACTCGTAGGGTGTCAGTCGTGGGAGGTTCAGGTGAGAATAGAATTTAAAAAAATCAGAATGGGGAAATTTTTAGCTATGATAAAAACATATACTTCTTTTAGAAAGTAGAGTTTCTTTTTTTATGGAAATGTGAAAAATAAAGGAGAAGTAGAGGTTACTGTTGTATATAATAAAAATCCAAGGAATATTATATTAAAGAATTAAAAAGAACTTGAAGTAAGTGAAAAATAGTAAAATTGGTCTAACTATTATAGGGGGCTATTTATTCTTGCGGGCTTATGTACGATATATGTTGGAATTAACTGAACCTCTCACGACTAAAGTCGCAAGGTTTTTAAGTACCATTTAGTTTCTTTTGAATATCTAGTATTCAAATACTAGCTAATTTCCTTAAGACTTTAATGGACAAGCTCTCCGTTGAGAACATTTACGTCCTGTTGGCTCGGTTCAAAACCATTTAATTTTTGGCAGTGAATATTTTACGAGGTTACTGCATTTTCTAACCTCAACCTTATATATTCAGTTGCTAATGTTCTAAATATATTATACACTAAAAACTAGTAAAATTGCAAATTTTAGTGCAACATTTTCAATGTTGGTGTTATTCATACCCTACGAGTACATGTCTCATGGCTAACACCCTACGAGTGCTAGAGCCACGAGTGTTCTAACACACTTAATAAAAAGCAGGAGTTGCTTTATAGACAAATAAAAGCTATAATTAAACTGTAATCAGGTAGATAAAAAAATAGCAAAAAAACTACTAACTGCAATTAGTAGTTTTTTTATTTTTTTACTCTTATTTTATATTTTTTTCTGATTCAGCTAACAATTTGTCAACATATTTATTTAATTCATTTTTAGGAATTTCTTTCTTTGTATAATATGCAACAGATGTTAAAGTATCAGCAGGTTTAGCGTTTTTTTAAAAACGATAGTATACATAAAGTTTTTGCCCATCAACATATTTTTCAACATAGGCTTTTTCCCATTTTTAAAGAACCTTTATTTTGAAGATCTCTAGAAGCATCTTCTTTTAAAAATTTTATTAAGTTCAGCAGCATCAGGGTTTTTAACTCCATACCAATATGAAATAGTTGTTGCACTTTCGTCCTCAACTTTTTGCATAGAAATACTTCCTTCTGAATCGCTAACTACTTTATAACCTCTTTCTTCTGCTCTTTTTGAATTAACAAAACTAGGAACAGCATAAGAAGAAGCAACCAAAATCATAAACAAACCTAAAATTAACTTTTTCATAATTTTCTCTCCTTAAATTATTTTATTTTTAAAAAAATTTTTCTACTTCATCTAATAAAATATCAATCTTTTTCATTCAATTTTTTTCTTCTGTTAAGTCATCTATTTCTGAAAAAAAGTGATTGTAACATAACATCCATTTACTTTTTGTTCTTTTTGCAATAATATTGTATATATAAAGCTCACCCTTAAATCTTTGAATATATGCTCTATTATTTTCAAATTCATCTAAAAATTTTAGAGCACTTGGAGCTGATCTTTTTAAAAGGTATTTGTCAAATATTCAGCATTATCCTTATCTGAAAAAAATATAATGTTACACCTATCCTATCATTTTGTGTTATTTTTAAAAAGCTACAAGGGAATCTTTTTTTGTTTTTATATATTATATATCCCTTTTTTCCATACCTTTTCACATCTACATATTCTGGTGCTGCAATTGACACAGCCCCTAAAATTAGAAATAATCCTAGTATAAATTTTTTTCATAAAATTCTCCTTATTTATATCTTTTGTTATTTTATAAGCCCTTCAGCTTCATTTAAAGTGGCATTAATAACCTTATTTATGTCTTCTTTTTGATAATTTTTTTAGGTGACATATATGTAACATAAATATGGTATTTATTTATCTTTTTGTTTCTTAGGTACAATAGTAAAAGAATAAAAATCTACATGTTTAAATTCATTTACATAAGCTCTATTGTTATCAAAGCTAGCTACAAATTTTTGTATCTTGTTGCTGTGCCTCAGCTTTTATAGCATCGCTTTAGCTCTTTTGGACTCATGTCTGATAGATAAAATGATGCTACTAAAATTGAGTCTCCGTCTACTACATTTGTATCTGCAATTGTAAGTACAGTTTCACTATCCTCTACAATATTGTAACCAGCCTTTTGTAATTTTGTTGTATTAATAAAATTAGGCATAGTAAAAGATACAGCTCCTAAAATTAGAAATAATCCTAATATAAGTTTTTCACAAATTTTTCTCCTTGTCTATGTCTTTATTTTTAAGAAAGATTCAATCTCATTTACAGTTTTATCAATAGCTTTGTCTAAATCAGCATCTTTTAATTCTTTTATCTGTCATGTATAAAAAAAGAAATAACAGTACCCTTTGATTTAGAATTTTTAGCAACAACGCTATAAGTAAATCCATTGTATTGAGTATCTTTATATTTAGAGATATAAGCTCTTTTAGTTTCTTTTAGAAGATAAGAATTTTTGATTTTTAGGTGCAGTAGCCTTTATAGAATCATTAACACCTTTTAGCATTAACATCCCCTATAAAAAGAGCAACAGTAATTCCAGCATCGTCAGTAGATTTTCCAAAAATCACAGCTGAATCTTCATCTCTTACAACTTCATAACCAGCTTTCTTTAATTTGTTAGCATCCAAATTTTTTTAGGTAAAAGCAAAAGATATTGCCCCTAAAATTAAAAAAATAATCCTAATATAATTTTTCATAATTCTCTCCAATCTTATTAATTTTTGTAATTTATCTATTTTTATCATTATTTTTAAATAGCTTTCAACCTCATTAAGAACTTTATCCACAGCATTATTTAATTCAGTATTAGATAGTTCATTATCTGTTGCATATAAAACAGATATATAGCAATCTTTAATTTTTGTATTTTTAGCAACAAAATTATAAGTGAAACCTCCATTTTCATTATTAGCAAATTTATTTATATAAGCTCTTTTATTATTAATAGAACTTAAAAATTGTTGATTATCTGGAGTGCTTGATTTGATTATGTCACTTACCTCTTTAGAATTACCTCCTTCTATTATGGTAAAAAGTCACAGATATTCCAGCTTCATCAGTAGATTTTACAAATGTAAAAAGTCATCATCATCATCATAAATTTCATAAGAATTTTGTTTTATTTTATCAACATCAATAAAAGCTAGGACTAGCAAAAGATAATGCTCCAAAAATTAAGAATAAGCCTAATACAATTTTTCATGTTGTCCTCCTAAAAAAATATTTTAAGTTTAGCAATTTATGTTATAATAAAAAGGTGAATATTAAATGAATACAAAATGAATATAGAAGGGAGTTCTAGATTATGATTAAAAAAGTTAATAGAAAAATTTAAAAATATTAAAAATAGCCGTTATTGGAGACTTGATGTTAGATGAATATATTATGGGAAAAAGTGGAAAGAATATCACCTGAAGCACCTGTTCCTGTTGTTAAAGTTACAGAAGAAAAAGTTTGTTTTGGGTGGAGCTGCCAATGTTATCAATAACCTTGCTGCATTAGGAGCAAATGTTTATTGTGGAGGACTTGTTGGAAACGATAACAATGCGGAAAAAAACTTACAAATGCCTTTCCTAAAAAAATGTTGACTGCAATTTAATTTTAAAGGCTGATAATCGTCCTACTATTGTAAAGAAAAAGAGTAATTGCAGGACATCAACAACTTTTTAAGACTTGACTGGGAAGAAGAATTCTCTATCAATGAAGAAGAAGAAAAATATAATAATAGAGAATCTTAAAAAAATCATATAAAAGACTTAGATGCAATTATTTTATCTGACTATAATAAGGGACTTTTAACAAAAATCTCTTTCACAAAAATTATAAATCTTTGTAGAGAAAATAATGTGATAGTTACTGTTGATCCTAAACCAAAAAAATATTACTAACTTTAGGAGCATCTTCTATCACTCCAAATAAAAAGGAAGCTTATTTAGCTGTAGATGCAAACTCAAGAGAAGATATTGATATAGTTGGAAAAAAATTAAAAGAACAATATAAACTAGACACTGTTTTAATTACAAGAAGTGAAGAAGGAATGACTTTATATGATGAAGGAATTCATAATATTCCTACTTATGCAAAGGAAGTCTATGATGTAACAGGTGCAGGGGACACAGTTATTTCAGTTTTTACTTTAGCAAGAGCTGCAGGAGCAACTTGGGAAGAAGCAGCAAAGATAGCCAATGCAGCTGGAGGAATAGTAGTTGGAAAGATAGGTACTTCTACTGTTAGTGAAAAAGGAATTGATTGAAACTTATAACAGTATATATAGCAACAAGTGAATTACTACTACTTATAGAAGTGAGAGACTTCTTGTTAAGTTTTGTTAAAAATTGTGGGAGGAAAAATGACTGTGAATATTATTGTTGAAAATATGAAAAATGCTTTTGATTATTATAAAAAGGCCTTGATCATGGAAAAATTAGAAAAAAATATCAAGAGGCAATTGAAAAATTTTTAATAAAGCTATTGAATTAGATCCTAATAGTGTTGCTTTTTATTTTGCTAGAGGGGATGTTTATGAAATATTGAAAAAATATGAAGAGGCAATAAATGATTATGATAAAGCTATTAAATTAGAGCCTAATAATTCTTATTTTTATTATAAAAAAAGGTCTTGCTTATGAAAAAAATCGGGAAATATGAAGAGGCTGTAAATAATTATAATAAAAGCTATTAAACTGGAGTCTGATGATGTTTCTTTTTATTGTACCAGAGGGTTTATTTATAAAAAAATGGAGAAATATGAAGAGGCATTAAATGATTATGATAAAGCTATTGAGTTATATTCTAATGATGTTTTCTTTTTATTATATTAGAGGGCTTATTAATGTAGAATTAGGAAAAATATGAAGAGGCAATAAATGATTATGATGAAGCTATTGAGTTAGATCCTGATAATTCTTATTGTTATTGTAACAGAGGGATTGCTTATGAAAAAAATGGGAGAATATCAAGAAGCAATAAATGATTATAATAAAGCTATTGAATTAGATTCTAACTGTAAAATTGCTATTGAAAAATTTAAAAATTGAAGAATTTTTAAGCATATAAATTAAAAAGAGAAAAAGAAGAAAGGAAAAAAATAATGTTAAGAATAGGTAATGGTTATGATGTTCATAGATTGGTTGAAGGTAGAAGATTGATGTTAGGTGGAGTAGAAGTTCCTCATACAAAAAGGAGTTTTTAGGACATTCTGATGGAGATGTACTTTTACATGCAATAACTGATGCAATAATTGGAGCCTTAGGTTTAGGAGATATAGGGTTACATTTTCCTGACAATGATGAAAATTTAAAGGATATAGACAGTGCAATTTTATTAAAAAATAAATAATATAATGAAAGAAAAAAACTATAGAATAGTGAATTTAGACTCAATTATAGTGATACAAAAAACCTAAAGTTAAGACCACATATAGACAGTATCAGAGATAATATTGCAAAAAAATTTTTGGAAATAGAGCCTGAACTTGTAAATGTAAAGGCTAAGACTGAAGAAAAAAATTAGGTTTCACAGGAGATGAAACGGGAGTTAAATCATATTGTGTAGTTTTATTGGAGAAAGATAATGTTAGATAAGACTTCTTTTTAGAAAAATCTGTACTTACTTTTTACTACCTATAGCAATACAAAAATTTAATTAATGTTGCTATCTCAAGTACAGACGTTATTATGCTTGGAAGATATAGTGAGGTGGCACTATCAGCCTCTTCACTTGCAGGACAGGTACAATTTATTTTTAATTTTACTATTTTTGGAATAGCCTCAGGTGCAACTGTTTTGACAGCACAGTACTGGGGTAAAAAGATATAAAGTCTATTGAAAAAGTTTTTGGCTATTGGAATAAAAAAATAGCCTTTTTTTGTGAGCATAGGCTTTTTTTATCTTTGCTTTTTCTTTTCAAGAACTGCTATGAGATTGTTTAGTAATGATGAGGCAACTATCTTACAAGGAATAAGGTATTTAAAGATAGTTAGTTTTTCATATTTAACAACTTCTATTTCCATAGTGTACTTAGTTACTATGAGAAGTGTTGAAAGAGTTGGAGTATCAACAGTTGCCTATGCAACTTCTTTTTGTTAGTAACTTAATAATCAACTATCTTTTTAATATATGGAACTTTGGTTTTCCTGAAATGGGAGTTGAAGGAGCGGCAATAGGAACACTTGTTGCAAGAATTATTGAACTAGGGATAGTATTCTATTACAATTCTAAAAATCATCACTTTGTTTCTATTAAATGGAAATATATTAAGAGCTTAGATCCTGTTTTAAAGAAAGATTTTTTTAAATATTCAGCACCTACTATGATGAATGAACTTCTATGGGCTGGAGGGACAGCAGCAGGAATAGCTATCTTAGGAAGGTTAGGAACTTCTATAGTAGCAGCTAACTCTATAACATCTGTTGTTAGACAACTAGCAATGGTTTTTGCTTTTGGACTTGCAAACACAGCAGCAGTTATGGTTGGAAAAAGAAATTGGTAAAAAGATTTTCATACAGCAGAAATCTATGCAAAGAAACTTTTTATTCTACTCTTTTCCTTTTCAAGCTTAGTGGGAGTTGCCTTTACTTTACATTGCAAAACCTTTTTATTATAAGTAAATTTGCTTTTAAATGCTGAAGTGGAAGATTTTTTTAAATCATACTATAAATGTTTTATTTTACTATATACCTTTACAAAAGTATTTCAGCAGTTTTAATTGTTGGAGTATTTAGAGCCGGTGGAGATACAAAGTTTGCATTGATATCAGATGCTATACCACTTTGGTGTGGTTCAGTCTTACTTTCTGCCATAGCAGCTTTTCATTTAGGACTTTCTACAAAACTTGTCTATATTTTAATAATGTCAGATGAAATTATTAAATTACCTCTAATTATTTGGAGATATAGAAGTAGAAAGTGGATAAATAATATCACAAGAGAATTGAAATAAAAATATAAAAAAATTAAAAAGGGAGGTTTCATGAAAAGATTAGCCATAGGTATAGATGATTTTTAGAAAAATAATAAAAGAAGATTGTTATTATGTTGATAAAACAAAATTTATAGCAGATGTTTTACAAGATGCCTCAAATGTAAAATTATTTACTCGTCCTAGAAGATTTGGAAAAACACTAAATATGTCTATGCTAAAGTATTTCTTTGATGTTAGAGAAAGTGAAGAAAAATAGAAAAAACTTTTTAATGGGTTAGATATAGAAAAATCAAAAATATAGATGAGCAAGGAAAAATATCCTACCATTTTAATTTCATTAAAAAGCATAAAATATGAAACTTGGGAAGAAAGTTTAGAACAATTGAAAAGTTTAATCTCTAATTTATACAATGAATTTGAATATATTAGAGAAAGTTTAAATGAAAGTGAAATAGAACTTTTTAATGATATATGGTTTAAGAAAGAAAATGGGGAATATGCTAATTCACTAAAAATTTAACATCTTTTTCTATATAAATATTATAAAAAAAGAAGTGATACTATTAATAGATGAATATGATATACCTTTAATAACAGCACATAAATATGGCTATTATGATGAAATAATAAATTTCTATAAAAATATTTTTAGGAGAAGCCTTAAAAACTAATCAGTATTTGAAAATGGGAGTTTTAACTGGAATAATTAGAGTAATAAGGACAGGAATATTTTCTGATTTAAATAATCTAAAAAGTCTATTCTATTTTAGAAAAAATATTCAGAATTTTTCGGTTTTACAGAAGAAGAAGTTAAAGAAGCATTGCAATTTTTGATATAGAAGAAGAACTAGTAAATGTAAAAGTATTGGTATGATGGTTATAAATTTGGAGATTCAGAGCTATATAATCCTTGGAGTATAATCAATTTTTTTAGATGGAAGAGAGTTAAAAAGCTATTGGGTAGGAACTTCAGAAAAATTTTTTTGATAAAAAAATATTAGAGAATTCTACAAGTAGAACTAATGAGATTTTTAGAAAAAAATTATTCAATGAAGAGGAAGTAGAAGAAGCGATTACAGGAACATCAGACTTATCAATATTGATGGATAGTAAAGAAGTATGGGAGTTACTATTATTTAGTGGATATTTAACTGTAAAGGAAAAAAATTGATGAAGATATCTATTCATTAAAACTACCAAACATGGAGGTAAAAATTATTTAAGAAAGAATTTATCAATGTGCATTTTGGTATAGGCTTATTTAGAAAAACAATGGAAGCTTTAAAGAGTCTTAAATTTAATGATTTTGAAAAAAATATTTTCAAGAGATAATGTTAAAATCAACAAGTAATTGGGATACAAGTAAAGAAGCTTTTTATCATGGATTATCATTAGGTATGTTAAGTTATTTAGATAATGATTACTATGTAACATCTAATTTTGAAGCAGGATTTGGAAGATATGATGTGGTACTAGAACCAAAAATAAAAAAATAATAGAGCTTTTTATTTTAGAGTTTAAAGTTACAGATGATGAAAAATAAATTAGAAAAATTATCAGAAGAAGCAATTAAGCAAATTGAAGAAAAAAAGATATGATATAAATTTAAAATCAAGAGGAATAAAAGAAATTACTTTTGTAGGAGTAGCTTTTTATGGGAAGAAACTGAAAGTTAGCTATAAATAAAAAAACTTGAGCAGAATTCTTGTTAAAATAGTAAAAACAAGAATATTTTTAAATAGGTGATAATATGAGAGAAAATTATATAGACTGGGATAGTTACTTTATGGGGATAGCATTACTTTCTTCAATGAGAAGTAAAGATCCTAATACTCAAGTTGGAGCTTGTATAGTAAACGAGGGATAAAAAGAATAGTTGGAGTGGGCTATAATGGTCTACCCTAAAGGTTGTGAAGATACAGATTTTCCTTGGGAAAGAGAGGGAGAATTTTAGAAACAAAATATCCTTATGTTTGCCATGCTGAATTAAATGCAATATTAAATAGTATAAAAGTCTTTAAAAGACTGTATTATATATGTAGCCTTATTTCCTTGTAATGAGTGTAGTAAAAGCAATAATTCAAAGTGGTATAAAAGAGATAGTATATCTTTCAGATAAATATGATGGAACAGATACAAATAGAGCCTCAAAGAAGATGTTGGATTCAGCAGGAGTAAAATATAGAAAATTTACACCTAATATGGATAAATTGGAAATAGATTTTTAAAAATATTTAGAAAGGTGGAATAATGCTAGAAGCTTTTAAAAAGAAAGTGTTGTTTTTAATAAGATTCAAAGAGAAAATATAAAGAAAAATTTTAGAAGAAACAAAAATATGAAATAAAAACTTATTCTCCAAATGAAACAATAGCCTTTAGAGGAGATGAAGTAAAGGGATTATACTTAATTTTAAAGGGAACGTTGAGCACAGAAATGCTTACAGAAGAAGGAAAATGTCATTAAAAATTGAAGAATTAGTTAAAAAGTGATGTCATAGCTTCAGCCTTTATTTTTTTGGTAATAAAAACTGTTTTCCTGTAGACTTAAAAAGCAAAGGAAAAAGCTGAAGTATTATTTATAGAAAGAAAAGAATTTTTAAAAATTATTATTTTCGCAAGAACAAATTTTAGAGAATTTTCTAAATGAGATTTCAAATAAAACTCAACTTTTTAACAACTAAAATTTGGAATAATTTTAATAATAAAACTATTAAGAAAAATTCTGTAATTATGTCAATAGAAAACAAGAAAAAGGTGAATTTATCATAGAAAATCTAGGAGCATTAGCAGAGTTTTTTTGGAGTGGAAAGACCTTCCTTTTCAAGAGTTCTAAGTGATTTAGTAAAAGATGAAAAACTAGAAAGAATAGGGAGAAATAGATATAAGATATTGGATAAAGAATTTTTGAAATATGAGCCAACTAAATAAAAATAGAGCTATTGCAAATTAATAAAAAGTAAAAATAGTTCGTTACTGAGTAAATAAAAAATTTTTCTTTGAGAAATTTTAATAAACTTTAGTTATATATAGGATTACTTGCCAGTCTATAATGTTTTTGAGTTATATAAGGCTTTTTAAAAACATTATAGGACGTCGCAGTAATCTTTTTTATTATTAGTTATTTATTTCAAAGAAAATTTTTAATGATTAATTAAAGTGTAACTTACTTATTTTTTTACTTTTTAGATTAAGCTCATTATTATAATAGCTCTTTTATATTTTTTTAGATCTCCTGGTTTTATATAACCTTTTTTTCTTCAATATCTTATATACAATAAAAGTTATAATGGCAGGAAGTAAGAAATGTAGTATTATCATAGTTGGTAGATATGACATTCCATTTACTGAGAATGTTGCTATCTGCCCAACAAGTCCACTTGTTCCCATACCAGAAGCAATACTGTTTGACGATAAATTAAAAAAATAGTTGTAGAAAGTACACCTAAGATAGCACTTGAAACTATAGGTGGTATCCATATCATAGGATTTTTTTATTATATTAGGAATTTGTATCATTGAAGTACCAAAAACCTATTGAAAAATACAGTACCTAAATCATTATCATCATAAGACATAACAGCAAAACCTATCATTTGACAACAACACCCAGTTAAAGATGCTCCAGCAGCAAGCCCACTAAACCTAAAAGATATTCCTATGGCAGCAGAACTTATAGGAAGTGTTAAGATAATTCCCATAATAACAGACATAGTAAGTCCCATTAAAAATAGGGTCTAAGTTCAGTTGTCTTTATTAACAATGACACCAATTTCACTTATGATAGCTGAGATATATGGAGCAAAGAACTTTACCAAGTAAGCAACCAAAAATTATAGTAGTCATAGGTAAAAAGTATAATCTGAACCTCCCACGACTGACACCCTACGAGTGCTAGAGTCGCAGGGTTCTTGGGTAGTAGTTGCTTTTGTTAGCCAACCAAATTTACCAAGCTATCCCCATAGTTCCTACGGTTCATATATTGTATATTTAAGCACTTATACCTAATATCTTTAGTCCTTCTTTTTAATATGTTTTTGGCTGCATTTATATCTCTATTAGTACAGCTCACATACTGGACAAGTCCATTCTCTCACACTTAAATCTTTTTACTTCTTCATTTCTATATCCACAACAATTACATATTTGACTACTTGCAAAAAATTTATCTACTCTTACTATTGTTCTTCCATACCATTTCGCTTTATAACTTAGAATTCTATTAAATTCACTCCATGATACATCTACAATATTTCTGCTAATTTATGATTTCTTACCATATTTTTACTTGTAAATCTTCCATACAAATAATATCATATTCTTTTATTAGCATTGTTGATAACTTTTGCAAAAAATCTTTTCTTTGATTTGATATCTTTTCAAATAATCTTGCTACTTTTATTCTAGCTTTATTTCTATTTGAACTACCCTTTGGTTTTTCGTGATAGTTTTCTTTGTAATATTGCTAGTTTATTCAAAAGATTTTTGTAAATATTTTGGATTTTTCTATTGAGATTTCATCACTGGTAATCGCAAAGTCCTTTATACCTAAATCTATTCCAACATTTTTATTTGTACTTTCTAATTTTTCTACTTCTACATCAGTACAACACAAAGATATATAATATTTTCCACTAGGTACTTGTGTTATTGTTGCATTTATTATTCTTCCTTGTGGTTTTCATTTTATCTCTTATTTTTAGTCTTCCTAACTTAGGTACTTTTATCCATTTATCTAAAAACTCTATATTATTATTTGTATAATTGGTTCTGTATGATTTTTCTATTATCTTTCTTAGATTTAAACTTTGGATAGCCACTTCCACTAAAAAGTTTTTATAGGCTTTATCTAAATCTTTTAAAGAATTTTTGTAAAGAAAATTTATCTACATCTTTTAACCATTCTTTTATCTTTCTTTAAAACTGTTAATTCTTTACTACACTCACTATATGAAATAGATTTTTCTCTTTGTTATATAGCTCTTGTTTTAAATCTAAAAAAATGATTATAGACATATCTTACACAACCAAAAGTACAATTTAATATTGTTATTTGAGTTTTAGTTGGATAAAATCTAAACTTATACTGCTTTTTCCATGCGATTTCACCTCCATTTACCTATATATGTATACCACTTTTTATACTATAAGTAAATGAAAAAGTAAAATTTTTCTAAATATATGAACCTAAAACTGACTCAGTCGTTTTAGAGGTTGTCGTTCACATAAGTACGCTACCACTTATGCAGTTCTCTTGGCATATACACTCCTTAATAAATTAAGGAGATTAGCCTCGAACTTCTTAATATTTCTATTAAGCACAGACTATATCTTATCCCACAGCTTTATCTGTTTGGGTCTACCCACTTCCACTAGCTTTAGTGTACTTCCCTCAGGAGGAATAGTCGTTGAACCTTACCTTTCGGTCTTGGCTGCTGATTGCCCATTATCTTAAAACACTTAGGATTTAACCTTATGCCATCTAGTATATTTTTTCTGCTTTCGCCACTTTCACATTTGTACCATATTATTTAGGTACTATGTTGTAGTTACACTAGCTTTAGGGGTTTCCAGCAATTCGAGTAGTATTGGATAGCTTTTTAAGTTGCTACCTCTACATACATATTTCTATATATGCTGACTATACTTTAATGGTCTAACTCATGACTGACACCCTACGAGTGCTAGAGTCACAATGTGCGACCATATTTTTAATCAAACTAGTTTTTCCTGCAATTCTTTTAGCAATAAGTAAACCAAAGATAACTGAGAAATATGCTCCCATTGGTTCTCCAACTTTTAGAACTGCTTGCCCATCTACAAAAGTTAATACTACCTGCACCATACATACCTGTTATAGCAGAAGCTATTAGGATTAAGACATGAGATTCAAGAGCATAAAGCAACACCAACTCCTATTCCAGCTCCCATTAAAAGTTGTGAAAAATCCACCGAGATATGTTAAAAACTCTATATTAAAAAGGGTTCCAATCTGCTTTTAAAATAAGCTCAACTATCAATGATGAAAATAAACCAAAAGCCATACCATTTAAAACTCTTAATAAAAAAGTTTTTTTCATTTTTCTTTTTAACCTCCAAGTATTTTTAAAATGAATAGTTGATATTCATTTTTATATATTATATTCTTTAGTAAAAATTGCAAGAACAAATTATTTTTGTAGAAAAATATTTTTGTAGGGAAAGTCGAAAAATAGAAAAATTGTCTAAAAATGAATAAAAATGTATAATTTTTAGAACTTTAAACTTGAAGATGGCTATTAATCAATAAAAAAACATCATAAATTATATAAAAATATATTGACTAATTTATAAAGTGGATATATAATAGTTAAAACAATTTATTAAAACAAATTGGGAAATTAATTAATTATTAGGAGGTTGGTATGAAAAAATTAAAAGAATTCTATTTAGTATTTTAGCAATATTTATGTTTGTGTTAGTAGCTGCTTGTGGTAAAAAAGAAGCACCTACTGAAGATGCTAATGCTCAAAAAGAAGGAACAGCAACTGAAGTTACACAAAATTATCATATCGGTGTTGTAACAACATCTGTTTCTCAATCAGAAGATAATGCACGTGGAGCTGAAGCAGTTGTAAAACAATATGGAGCAAGTAATGAAGGTGGAAAAATTACCGTTGTAACAATACCAGACAACTTCATGCAAGAACAAGAAACAACAATTTCTCAAATGGTTTCTCTTGCAGATGACCCTGAAATGAAAGCTATAGTAGTAGCTGAAGGAATCCCAGGAACTTATCCTGCATTTAAGGCTATAAGAGAAAAAAGACCTGATATTTTACTATTTGTAAATAATACACACGAAGATCCTGTACAAGTAAGTACAGTTGCAGATGTAGTTGTAAACTCAGACTCAGTTGCAAGAGGATATTTAATAGTAAAAACAGCTCATGATTTAGGAGCAACTAAATTTATGCACATTTCATTCCCTAGACACTTAAGTTATGAAACTATTTCAAGAAGAAGAGCTATAATGGAACAAACAGCTAAAGATTTAGGAATGGAATATATTGAAATGTCAGCACCAGACCCACTAAGTGATGTTGGAGTACCAGGAGCACAACAATTTATCTTAGAACAAGTTCCAAACTGGATAGCTAAATATGGTAAAGACATAGCATTCTTTGCAACAAATGATGCTCAAACAGAACCTTTACTAAAACAAATAGCTGCAAATGGTGGATACTTTATAGAAGCTGATTTACCTTCTCCTACAATGGGATACCCTGGAGCATTAGGAATTGAATTCACTGATGATGAAAAAGGAAATTGGCCAAAAATATTAGAAAAAGTTGAAAAAGCTGTCGTAGAAGCTGGTGGTTCAGGAAGAATGGGAACATGGGCTTACTCATACAATTTCTCAGGTATTGAAGGACTTACAGATTTAGCAGTTAAATCTATAGAAAGCGGAGATAAAGACTTTACATTAGAAAAAGTTTTAGCATCTCTTGATACAGCAACACCAGGATCTAAATGGAATGGAAGCTTAATGAAAGATAACAATGGAGTGGAAATAAAAAATTCATTCTTCGTATATCAAGATACTTATGTATTTGGAAAAAGGATATATGGGAGTTACTCTGTTGAAGTTCCAGAAAAAATATGGAAAAAAATTAGTGGTAAATAAATAAAATAGAATATAAGACTATTTGGACAATGGGGGCTGGAGCATTTTATGCAACCAGTCCCTATTCCTATTTAGACTTAAGAAGGAGGCTATGATGTCAAATACACTATTAAAAATTGAAAACCTCTCTAAATCGTTTGGTGAAAACACAGTCTTAAAAGATATCAATTTAGAATTAAATGAAGGAGAAATTCTTGGACTAGTTGGAGAAAATGGTGCTGGAAAAATCAACTTTAATGAAAGATTATATTTGGTATGGATGTAATTAGAGAAACAGGTGGATACAATGGAAAAGATTTCTTTTGATGGAAAAGAAGTTAATTTTGCATCTCCATTTGATGCTCTTAATGCAGGGATAGGAATGGTTCACCAAGAATTTTCATTAATTCCAGGATTTTAAAGTTAGTGAAAATATAGTATTAAATAGAGAGTCTACAAAAACAATGTGGTAACTCATTTCTTTTGGAGATAGTATAAGTAAGATAGACCAAAAAGAAAATATGAAAAAGAACCCAGAAGCTATTTCAAAATTAGGAGTAAACTTAACAGGACAAGAGCAAATAAGTGAAATGGCTGTTGCTTACAAACAATTTACAGAAATTGCTCGTGAAATTGAAAGAGAACATACAAAACTTTTTAGTTTTAGATGAACCTACAGCTGTTTTAACAGAAGATGAAGCAGAAATTTTATTGGAAACAATGAAAAACTATCAGCTAAGGGGAATAGCTATTATCTTCATAACTCACAGACTTAATGAAATAATGGCTGTATCTGATAAAGTAACAGTTTTAAGAGATGGACAACTTATAAATACAGTTCCTACAAAAATCTACAAATGTAAATGAAATTACAGAATGGATGATAGGAAGAAAAAGTAAATTCTTCATCTGATGAAAAAAAGTTGCTCATGATGATCTTGAAACATTGTTAGAAATAAGAGATTTATGGGTTGATATGCCAGGAGAAATGTTAAAAAGGTTTAGACTTAGACATTAAAAAGGAGAAATTCTTGGTCTAGGTGGTATGGCAGGACAAGGAAAAAAATAGCAGTAGCAAATGGAATAATGGGACTATTTAAATCAAAAGGTGATGTAAAAATACAAAAATGAAGCCTTAGTTTTAAATAAACCAACATATCCTTTAGAAAAAGGTATCTTCTTTGTTTCTGAAGATAGAAAAGGTGTTGGATTACTTTTTAGATGAAAGTATAGAAAGAAATATTGCTTTTCCTGCTATGCAAATTAAAAACAATTCTTTAAAGAAATTTTTAGGAGTTTTTAATGTAATAGATGATAAGGGCTGTTACAGAAAAATGCAAAAGAAATATATAGAGAAATTAGAAATAAAAAAAGTATGGGAGAAAAGCAAAAAGTTGGAGAACTATGGAGGAAACCAACAAAAAAAGTTTGTGTAGCTAAAGGCTTTCACTATGGAACCTGATCTATTATTTGTTTCAGAACCAACAAGAGGTATAGATGTTGGAGCTAAACAATTAGTTCTTGAAACTTTAAAAGAATATAACAGAGAAAGAAATACAACTATAGTTGTAACTTCTTCAGAAATAGAAGAATTAAGAAGCATCTGTGACAGAATTGCAATAATAAATGAAGGTAAAGTCGCAGGAATATTACCAGCTAGTGCAGGAATACTAGAATTTGGAAAAATTGATGTCAGGAATAAAGGAGGGAGAATAGTATGTTAAAGAAATTTGGTTTACCAAGACTAATAATATTAATATTTTTAATATCAACATATATAATAGCTCCTTTCGTAGGAATTCCTATAACAACAGCACTATCAGATACAATTATTAGATTTGGTATGAATGCTATTTTAGTTCTATCTCTTATGCCTATGATAGAATCAGGAGCAGGTCTTAACTTCGGTATGCCTTTAGGAATAGAAGCAGGACTTTTAGGTTCGCTAATAAGTATAGAGTTAGGATTTAGTGGTTTTGTAGGTTTTGCTTTAGCGATACTTATATCAATAATATTTGCCTTTATTTTTGGTTGGGCTTATGGAGCAGTTTTAAATAAAGTAAAGGGTGGAGAAATGATGATAGCTACATATATCGGTTTCTCATCAGTTGCTTTTTATGTGTATTATGTGGATAATTCTTCCATTTAAAAAGACCAGATATGATTTGGGCTTATGGAGGTTCAGGACTTAGAACAACAATAAGTGTTGAAACTTACTGGAAGGGAGTTTTAAATAATGTATTTGGAAAAATATCACAAGCTATACCAGTTGGAGAAATAATATTCTTCTTATTACTTGCTTTTTATTATGTGGGCTATTTTTTTCAGAACAAAAGCAGGGACTTTCTATGAGTGCTGTAGGAAAAAATGAAAAATTTGCTCAAGCAACAGGTATCAATGCAGATAAGAGTAGAAAACAATCAGTTATAATCTCAACTGTTATCGCAGCAATAGGAATAGTTGTATACCAACAAAGTTTTGGATTTATACAATTATATCTAGCACCTTTCAATATGGCTTTCCCTGCTATAGCAGCAATACTTATTGGAGGAGCTTCAGTAAACAGAGTTACAATATGGCACGTTATGATAGGAACTTTCCTATTCCAAGGAATACTAACTATGACACCAACAGTTGTAAACGCTGTTATAAAGACAGATATGTCTGAAACAATAAGAATAATCGTTTCTAATGGAATGATATTATATGCTTTAACTAGAAAGGATGGTGGAAGTCGTGGATAAGAATAATAAAGTAAAAAAACTTTTATATTGGATAACAGTGTTCCAATACTTATACTTATTATGGTAGCTATAATGTTTCCACTTTCTGGTTTGAGTGGAGATTACTTAGTTCGTGAAATGATAGAAAGAATTTCAAGAAACCTATTTTTAATAATGTCATTGTTAATACCAATAGTTGCAGGAATGGGATTGAACTTCGGTATAGTTTTAGGAGCTATGGGAGGGACAACTTGCCTTTAATTCTTGTTACTAACTGGCATATTATGGGGTCTACAAGGTGTATTTTTAGCAATGATACTTTCTATGCCATTTTTTCAATTTTACTTGGATATGTTGGAGGAGTAATATTAAATAGAGCCAAAGGTAAAGAAATGATAACTTCTATGATTTTAGGATACTTTATCAATGGTGTTTACCAACTTGTAGTTCTATATTCAATGGGAAAAATTATTCCAGTTAGTGATAGAACACTTTTACTATCTTCAGGTAGAGGTATAAAAAAATACAGTGGATTTAACAGAGATTTCAAAAGCAGTGGATAATGCATTCCTTTAAAAATATTTGGTTATGATATCCCTGTTCTAACATTACTTTTCATAGTTGGACTATGTTTCTTTATCATTTGGTTTAGAAAAACAAAATTAGGACAAGATATGAGAGCTGTTGGACAAGATATGGAAGTATCTAAGTCAGCAGGTATAGAAGTAAATAAAGTTAGAATTTACTCAATAGTTATCTCAACTGTCTTAGCAGGTATAGGACAAGTAATATATCTTCAAAATTTAGGAACAATAAACACATATAATTCACACGAACAAATAGGGAATGTTCTCAGTTGCAGCCCTATTAATAGGAGGAGCTTCTGTAGCAAGAGCAACTATTCCTAATGCAATAGGTGGGGTAATTTTATTCCATACTATGTTCGTTGTTGCACCAAGAGCAGGAAAAAGAATTAATGGGTTCTTCACAAATAGGGAGAATATTTCAGAGTATTTATTTCTTACGGAATTATAGCTCTTGTTCTTATCATCTATGAATGGAGAAGAAAGAAAGAAAAAGAAAGAGAAAGAGAAAAAGCAATAGGATTTTAAAAAAGTGAGGTAGAAGATGAAAACATACATTAAAAAGTAGCTATTATAGTTTTAATTCTTGTTGTGATTTCAGTAATTCTTTTTGTTACAGGAAAGAGACATGATATTCTAATTGAAAAATAATTCAATGGCAGGAATTAAATACAGTATAAATGGAGAACCATATAAGACATTAGATGCTGGTAAAAAGCCCTAGGTATATCAAAGGAGTAGGAAAATGTAATTTTTCATAAAAACAGCAGATAATAAAGTTATAGAAAAAGAACTTCCTTCTAAGAATATAAAATCTTTTTATCAATCAAGCTATAAATAATGGTGAAGATTGGTATAAAGAAAGTGAAAAATAATAGTAGTTTTTTTATTGGTATATAAAGGAATTTGTATTTTTGGATATTTTGTGCTATAATAATCAGGTAGAATTTTTACTCAAATACATATTCTAAAAATAAAAATAAAAAGGAGAATGCTACAATATAGTAACTTAGAATAGGTATGTGTACCGATGCTAGTCGGGAATTTAGGGACTACAAAGAAGGTAGTAAAAATAATTTAGTAGCAAACTGTATGAAGAAATATTTACTAGCAGTTGTTTTTTTCTATGCTTGTCAATTCTTTCTTATTCTAATGATACAGAGGCCCCTAGATCAAGATACCAACACTGGTATATTACCCAAGCAAAAGATTTTTGCTAAAGTAAAAGGTAAATCAAAAAACAAATATTTATCGATACTCTTATTCCAACTATTGAAAAAGATAAGAACTAAGATAGCTGAGGATAAGGAATATGTAAAAACTCTTATAGAGAAAGAAATCTTAACAGCAGAAGAGAAAATTATATTTTAGAGGAGATGTACACTAAATATAAAGTAAAATCTAAATCTAAAACAGAATTAGTACACAAGATGGTGGTTCCACCAACATCATTTATACTAGGGCAGGCCTCATTGGAAAGTGGTTGGGGAAGTTCTAAACTTGCAAAAGAAGGAAATAATCTATTTGCAGTTAGATCATCTTTAAAAGATCCAGAAAAACAGTATATCTAGGACCCAACCAATACTACAAGAGATATGAAAGCTTTAGAAGAATCACTAATGGACTATGTGATGACTTTATCAAGACATTCTAGTTATTCTAATTTAAGAAAAAGCAATTAATAATGGAGAACAAACAATAGTTCTTATCAAACATTTAGAAATTATTCTGAGATGAAAAAATCTTTATGAACAAAGATTAACTCAGATAATTACAAAAAAATAATTTATTTAAATATGATAACTAAAAAGAAAGAGGATTTAGACTTTACTAAGAAGTCTAAATCTTTTGTGATATAATAAAAATATTGAGACTGCTTATTGCTAGGAGGAAAAAAATTGTGGAATTGATTCATATAGAAAATCCTAATTTTGAAATAATGCAAAAGATTATAGAATTGGAAGAAAGTGCTTTTTGAGGGAGCAGGGGAAATGTAGACCTTTGGATAATAAAAGCCCTTATAAGATATGGCATGGTTTTTGTTGTAAAAGAAAGGAGATAAAATAGTATGCATAGTTGAATATATGCAAATTTTAATAAAAAATCTCTTTTCTTTATGGCATATCAACCTTGAAAAGAATACAGACATAAGGGTTATGCAAACTTTATCTTAAATGAAACTGAAAAAAATCTTAAAAAGATTTAGGATATACTGAAATAGAATTGACTGTTGCACCAGAAAAATCAAATAGCGATAGATTTGTATAAGAAACATGGCTATAAACAAGAAAGCTTTTTAAAAGATGAGTATGGGTACAGGTGTTGATAGATTTATGATGAAAAAAATTTATATAAAATTATATGAAAAATATATAATTTTTAGAAAAATCTTCAATAATAAAAATTTTTTTATTACAATGAAAAATATGTTACAATGAAATGTAAATAATTTTTGATGGGAGTGAGAAAATGGAAGCAAAAAGAATTTTTTTAAGAATGATAAATGAATGTGATGAAATAGCTTTTAGCTACTAGTATACACGATATGCCAAATGTCAGAATAGTAAATTACTACTATGATCAAGACAATAATATTATGTATTTTGCTACATATAAAGGTAGAGAAAAATAAGTGAATTCTGGAAAAATAACAATGTTGCATTTTACAACTATTCCTATGAAAAAAAGGAGTTAGAGAACAAGTAAGAGCAAGAGGACATGTTAGAGAAAGTGAAAAACTATAGTAGATTTAAGAGAAGAATTTTCTAATAAAATGTCAGATTTTGCTGAAATTATAGATAAAGTATTCTGAAGAATTAAAAGGTCTATGAAATAAGATTTACAGAAGCAACTGTAACTCTTGATAGTAGAACTTATGAAAAATAAGTTTATAGAAAATAAAAAATTAAAATAATTCAAACTTTGTTGATAAAATAAAATAAGTGAGTTACGAATGTAGATTTTTAGATAAAAATTAAAGAGTGAGCCGAGTAAATGTCGACATGTTTTAGCAGCGTAGCGAGTTGGTCAGTAATCTTACAGCTGAAACGTTATTTTTATCGTTAAGAAATCTACTACGAATAACAAACTATTTTTATTTTTGTAGGTGTCTTGACAATTAAAAACAAAATAAATTATAATAAGCACTATAAAAATAAAAGGAGAGAATTCTATGTCAAAATTAATTAATTACAATGTAGCTAGTAAAACCCATAGTTCCCTAAGAGGGATTTGTAGTTTAGTTAATTTTGAACTAGGTGCAAGTCCAATTTTTGTTGTCAATATTTTGGACTGAGCCTATGGGATTTAATAATATATATTATGTGACCATTAGGACAAAAATCTTAATGGTTTTTTTATTTCATAATGTCCAAAAATATTAGGGTATTATGAATTTAATTTTTTTGGGAGGTTATCATGGCAAGTTATGAGATTTTTATAACATTTGGAATTTATTTAGTATTTTTAATGGCGATAGGGGTATATTTTTTTATAGTAAAACAACAACTCACGAATCTTATGTTTTAGGAGATAGAGGAGTAGGATATTGGGTTACTGCAATGTCAGCTCAAGCGAGTGATATGAGTGGTTGGCTACTTTTAGGACTACCAGGTGCAGTATACACAAGTGGGACTTACAGAAATTTGGGTAGTAATTGGATTAGCTTTTAGGAACTTATCTTAACTGGAAATTGTTGCACCAGCTTTTAAGAGTGCAAACTGAAAAATATAATTCTCTTACAGTACCTTCATTTATTTCACAAAAATTGAATGATAAAAAGGGATATATAAGAACATTTTTCAGCAATAGTAATCTTATTTTTCTTTACTATATACTCAGCTTCAGGGTTTAGTTGCAAGTGGAAAGCTGTTTGACTCTTTACTTGAATAGATTATAAATGGGGAGTTCTAATAGGTGGAGGAACAATAATTGTCTATACATTCTTAGGTGGATACTTAGCAACTTGTTGGACAGATTTCTTCCAAGGTTGCTTGATGTTCTTTGCAATAATAGTTGTTCCAGTAGCTGCATACTACAGTGGTGGAGGAATAGATGGAATTAGCACTGCAATGGAAGCCAAAGATATTTCTTTAAATATTTTTAAATATACTAAAGTTTGGAGTTTACCAATTATAATATCAGGACTTGGTTGGGGACTTGGATACTTTGGACAACCCTCATATAATTGTTAGATTTATGAGTATTGATAGTGCTGATGAACTATGGAAATCAAGACTTATAGCTATGATATGGGTTTTCATTTCACTTTTAGGAGCAATAGCAGTTGGAATAACAGGAATAGGAGTTTTTCACAGATATTTCTCAAATGGGTGGAGATGCTGAGAAAGGTATTTATATTCTTAATTCATAAGTTATTTAATCCTTGGATGGCAGGAATATTGTTTGCAGCTATCTTATCAGCAATAATGTCAACAATATCTTCTCAACTTTTAGTATCATCAAATACTTTAACAGAAGATTTCTATAAGCATATAGTAAAAAGAGAAAAAACTCATAAAGAAATGATATGGGTAGGTAGACTATGTGTAATTGTTATTTTTCGTAATAGCAAGTGTTTTAGCAATGAATCCAAGCTCTAAAGTTCTTGAGTTAGTTTCTTATGCTTGGGCAGGTTTTGGTGGAGTTTTCTCACCAGTAATTCTATTTCACATTATATAAGAAAGATCTACATTGGAAAACAGTGTTGGTATCTATGATAATAGCAACAATAACAGTTATTGCTTGGAAAAACAAGTGGACTAAGCAATACAATCTATGAAATGGTACCAGCTTTTTGTCATAAACTCTATCTCTATATACCTATTAGAAAAATTTAAAGTCTTTGTAACAATGAGAAATAAAACTATTAAAAAGTTGTAATTTTAAAACTTTTTAAAGTATAATATAATGAGAGATAATAATTTATTTGATATAAAGGGGTTGCCGTGAAGAATAGAGAATATTATACTAATGGAAACTTAAAAGCTGAATATGAAAGGAACGAACGTGGTGAGAAAGAAGGTTACGAACTTCTTTTACTACGAAAGTGGAGTTTTAAGAGCTGAGTATCATTACAAGGCTGGTAAATTACATGGTGTTACAAAGGAATACTATGAAAAATGGTAATCTAGTTGCTGAAGGTAACTATAGAAATGGTATGCTTGAAGGTTTATCAAGAATCTACTATGAAAGTGGTAAATTAAAAAGCTGAAAGTAGCTATAAAAAAATGATGCACTTGATGGTTTATGTAAGATGTACTATGAAAGTGGTCAAGTGAAGGCTGAATATTACTATAGAGATGGTAGTCTTGAAAAAAACTATTAGCTCACCCTAAAAGATAATGCTGATGTAAAAGCTGTATAATGATAAAGAGTTTTTTTGATGTTGACTACGAAGATGGACAATTAAATTTAAAACTTGATTTAAATACTTTGTTAAAATCTAACTTATCTAAGAAAGATATTTGTAAAAATTTCTTATGAAGATAATGAACTAAAGTTAAAGATATATGATGAGGACACAAAAGAAACAAAAACAAATTCCTATAGATAAGGAAAAAAATGTTAAAGCTGTCCAAGAAGAAAGCAAAAATCAGAAACTGAAAAAGGTTGAAGCTAAGAAAGAAGAACCAAAAAGTTCAAAATCTTGTAAGTCCAAAAAGAAACAAAGAAAGATGAATTAGAAATTCCTAGTTTCTTAAAAATCAAGATATGAAGATGAGTTAGGATCAGAGCCTGAAAGTAAAAGAAGCAGAGCCAGAAGCAAAAAGAGTATTTGATCCTGAGAATGATTTTAGATATTCTTGAAATGGTTAAAACAAAAGAGATGCAGATAAAACCCAAAAAACAGAAGAGAAAACAGAGCTTAAGTTTGCAAAAAGAAACTGAAAAGAAACCAAAGATAAAAAGATTATCAAGAAAAATAGATTCTGAAGAAGATGAAATTGCTGATATCAGATCAATTTTTAGATACAAGCGATATTGATACAGAAGAAGAAATAGTAAGAAATAGAGGGAATAAGGTAAAATAAAGGAAGAAAAAAGTTCAACTGCAACTGTAGCACCTCCTTCTAGAAAGAAAGATTCTTTAGAAGATCAAAAGAAGAGTGTTTTAAAGATGATATTCTTTACTCTTTTCTTGCTTGCTATAGGGTATACTTTTCTATTTCCTATATCAAAAATTTACAAGTGAGGATACAGAAAGTCTAATACTTGATAAAAAGGGAACTGTAGCTGAAGCAGATGCAACAGAAGAAACAGATGAAGAGAGTGGAGCTGATACAGAAGGAAGTCCAGAAGAAGTAGCAGCAGAAGCTAAAAAGAAGAAAACTAAAGAAGAAAGCAAAGCTGAAACTGAAACAAAGGAAAAAAGAGAAAAAAAGACTAAAGCTAAAGATACAAAAGAAAAAGAAAATGCTAAAGCTAAAGAAGAAACTAAAAAAAGAAGATAAGAAAGAAGAAGTAGCAAAAAGTAGTGATAGTTCAGATATAAAGAAAAATAGATGAAGTTATCAGTCAAGTTATGGATAAGAAAAAAATCCAGATTATCTATTGAAGTTTAATTCTGAAGAATTAGCACTTATAAGAAATACTTTGTATGCAAGAAGAGGACTTAAGTATACTAAAGGAAAATACAAAGATTACTTTGAAGGAAAAATCTTGGTATAAACCTTCAGTAACTTCAGGTAAAAGATCTTTACCAGAAAAAGAAGAAAGATTAGTTGAAATCATCAGAAAATATGAAAAAGAAAGCTAAAAAAATAATAAAATTAGGCTGTTGTAATATCACAACAGCCATTTTTGTTGTCTATTATTAATAGTTGTGGTATAATTTTAAAAACTAATATAAATATATATGGGGGATTTAAAATGAAAGATATAATATTTTTGCTACCCAAGATGTAGCACATGTCAAAAAAAGCTAAAAAAATGGTTGGAAGAAAACTCAATAAAAATTTACTGAAAGAGATATCGTAAAAGATAAACCTACAGAAAAAGAATTAAAAGAATTCTTTAAGAAATCTGGAAAAGAATTAAAGAAATTTTTTTAACACAAGTGGTATTTTATACAGAGAATTAGAATTAAAAAGATAAGTTACCAGAAATGACAGAAGATGAAATGATAAAACTATTAGCAACTGATGGAAAAACTTGTAAAGAGACCAATGATAGTTACAAAAGATTTTGTTTTAAATGGTTTCAAAGAAGAAGAATGGAAAGAAAAATTAAAAATAAAAATTATTCTAAAAGGGGTATTAAAAAATGTATAATATGATAGATGTTGTAACAGCAGGTTTTGCTTTATTTGCAATGTTATTTGGGGCAGGGAAACTTAATATTTCCTCCTATGCTAGGTTATGAATTAGGAAGCAACTGGGGAGTAGCTGCAATAGGATTTATTTTAACAGGAGTAGGAATTCCTCTGATGGGAATAATCGCTTCTGCAAATGCAGGGAAGGATTTGGATAGTTTTTCAAATAAGGTTTCACCTTTATTTGCAAAATTTTATGGAATAGCACTTATTTTATCAATAGGGCCACTTTTGGCTCTACCAAGAACAGGTGCAACAGCTTATGAAGTAACATTTTTCCATGCAGGATTTACAACTTCAACATTTAAATATGTGTATTTAATAGTTTATTTCTTATTGGCTTTACTATTTTCATTAAAGTCATCAGAAGTTGTGGATAGAGTTGGAAGATTTTAACTCCTATATTATTAATAGTTTTATTTATAATTTTTAGTTAAGGGAGTATTTTTCAATAGCTCAACAATAGCTGAAAAAGTTTATGAATTACCATTTAAAAAAAGGGTTTTGTAGAAGGTTATCAAACTATGGATGCCTTAGCAGCAGTAGTATTCTCTACTGTTATATTAAATGCTATAAGAGGAAAAACTAAACTTACAGAAAAACAAGAATTTTCTTATCTTTTAAAAGTTGGACTTATTGCAGCTTTTAGGGACTTACAATAGTCTATGCAGGTTTAACATATATTGGAGCAACTTTTGGTGGAACTGAATTAGTTGCTGGAGCTGAAAAAAACAGATTTACTTGTAAAAAATTTCTATAAATCTTTCTAGGAAAAATAGGATATTTAATATTGGCTATCTGTGTTGCTGGAGCTTGTTTAACTACTTCAATAGGACTGATTGTTACTGTTGCAGAATATTTCAGTGGACTTATGAAGGTATCTTATCAAAAATTAGTAGTGATAACAACAATAATAGGTTTTCATATTTGCAATGTTTGGAGTAAATAAGATAGTTATTATATCAGTTCCAGTCTTAGTATTCCTATATCCTATAAGTATAGCTCTAATATTATTGAACTTCTTCCGTGTAAAAATGCTAATGTATTTCAAGGGAGTAGTTTCTAGTATCAGGACTTGTAGGACTATATGAAGGAATTTCTGTAACTGGACTTGCTATGCCAGAAGTATTTACAACATATATAATTCTTTACCATTGGTAAATTTAGGATTACCTTGGTTAGTACCAGCTTTAGTGGTTGGAATAGTATGTAACTTTATTAAAACAGAAAAATAATATAAGAATAGTTTATGCATTTATAAAGAAACTGCTGCGATGTCCATTATTGTTGAGGGAGCATTTCGGAGCTCACGAAACACTAATGGCTATCAGGCAGTTTATTATAAGTAGCATCAACTATTCTTAATATTAGTAGAGAGATAGAGAAAAATTGGAGGAAAAAAATGGCTAATGTATATGACGTGCTAAAAGAAAGAGGATATTTAAAACAACTTACACATGAAGAAGAAATAAAAGAACTTCTTGAAAAAGAGAAGGTTACTTTCATATAGGATTTGACCCAACAGCAGACAGCTTACATGTTGGACACTTCATAGCTATGATGTTCATGGCTCATATGCAACAACATGGGCACAGACCAATAGCTTTAGCTGGTGGTGGAACAGGAATGATAGGTGACCCAAGTGGTAGATCTGATATGAGAACTATGATGACTGTTGAAACTATAGACCATAATGTTGAATGTATAAAGAAACAAATGCAAAAAGTTTATAGATTTTTCTGATGGAAAAAGCTTATACTTTGAAAAACAATGCAAATTGGCTAAGAAATCTAAACTATATAGAATTTTTAAGAGATATGGGAGAACATTTTTTTCAGTTAATAGAATGCTTGCAGCAGAATGCTATAAGTCAAGAATGGAAAAATGGACTATCTTTCTTAGAATTCAACTATATGATAATGCAAGGATATGATTTCTATGTTTTAAATAAAAAATATAACTGTACTATGCAATTAGGGTGGAGATGACCAATGGTCTAATATGATAGCAGGAGTGGAGTTAATAAGAAGAAAAGATAGAAGACAAGCTTATGCTATGACTTGTACTTTACTAACTAATAGTGAAGGAAAGAAAATGGGAAAAACTGCTAAGGGAGCATTGTGGTTAGATCCTAAAAAGACAACACCTTATGAATTTTACCAATATTGGAGAAATATTGATGACCAAGATGTTGAAAAATGTCTAGCTCTTTTAACTTTCTTACCTATGGACGAAGTTAGAAGATTAGGAGCATTAAAAGATGCTGCAATAAATGAAGCTAAAAAAGTTCTAGCTTATGAAGTAACAAAAATTATCCATGGAGAAGAAGAAGCAACAAAGGCTAAGGAAGCAACAGAAGCTCTATTTGAAGTGGAAATAATTTAGATAATGCACCTAAAATTGAATTAGAGCTGAAGATTTTTCAAAAGAACTATTAGATGTTTTAGTAGATAGAAAAAAATTCTAAAGACTAAGAGTGAAGGAAGAAGACTTATAGAACAAAATGGAATGTCTTTAAATGATGAGAAAATAACAGATGTTAAATTCACTTTTAAATGAAAATACTTTTAGGCTTTTTAAAAATTAGGGTAAAAAGAAGTTCTATAATATTGTATAAGTATGCAATCATAAAAGTAAAAATAGTCGTTACTGAGTAAATTTTCAACGATAAAAATCAAGAATTGCGCAAATCAGAAACCCGGTGCACTCAAACACCCTGCATTTGCTCGCTCATTCTATTTGATTTTTATCTAAAAATTCGTAACTCACTTATTTTTACTTTAAGATTGAACTTTTTAATTTTGCAAAGCCTTTTTATTAGTATTTATAGTTATGATAATTTTGTGATTAATAAAAAGAATTTACTATAATTATCTTGAAGCAATAATATGAATATAGAGGAATTTGAGGAGAAAAAGATAAAAAATAGGGGTTAAAGATGAGTGAATTACAAACAATTAGAAAAATACAAGGGTGATTTTTTCTAGAAAAAGCTACAAAAAAGGCAAATTGTTTTATGAAGTTTTAAGATATAAAGATGATTATATAGGTATTAACTATGGTTATTTTGAAGATGAACTAAGCGAAGAAACATATATCAATGATAATAGAATAGGAATGCTTGTAAGTAATGAAAAAGACAAAAATTTATATCTGTACTTTTAGATGGGAAAAAGACATGAGGTAGGGATAACTGTTGCATATCATAACAAGAGTGGAAGATTAGCTCATGAAATGGATTATTTAGATGATATTTGTATGGCTACAAATAGGGATATATAAAAATGATTTTATTAAAAAGCTCCTTTAATAAAAAATTTGGAAAAAGGGAAAAATATAGACAAAAATACTATAAAAAGTATTATGAATTTAAGCATAATATATTAAGAATAGAGAAAATATATTGTAAAAACAGGAAAAAGAGTAGACTTTCAAAGCCTATAAAAATAATAAATTATACGGTTTTAGAGAAGTAAGAGATGATAATGGCAATGTTATATTGAGAGGAAGTTATTTAAATAATAAAAATAGGATATGGGCATGAGTATGAAAATAATAAAGTAAAAATAAAGTAGCATTTGATGAGAATGAAAAATTTTTCAGGAATATATAGAGAATTTTTCCAAATGGTGACATCAAGGAAGAAAAATATTATTTTCAAGGTAAAGAAATAAAGGCTATAGATATATATAGAAAAGAGGTATATAAATGAGTGATGATACATTTATTTTTAGATGAATTTTTAGATACTGAGTTATATATTTTTAAATAAATGCAAAGAAGAAATTTTAAAATTTGTATGGAAAGATAAAAATATTGAAATTATAGGAAAGTACCAAGAACAACTAGAAAGCTGCTAAATACAGAATTACAATTAGAAGTCTTTTGATTTGGTTGAAATAGGTTATGATGCAGTTGTTTATAAGGTTCTTAGTAAAATAGAAGAAGAGTATTTTGAATGGTTAGATTTTGGTGACTGGAATGATTGTTTATCAATCGAGGGTATCAATCTATAATTATCCTGATGAAATAAGAAACTGGATAATGAAATAATATGGACAAAAAGAAAAATATCAATAAAAGAAACATATGGATATAATCAATGAAAAATAAAAATTAGAAGAATTAAAAGAAAAGGAAGAGAGTATCTTAAGTATTTAGATGAGTTGAAATTTTGAAGAAGAAGGAGTAAACACTCCAAAAGAGAAGAGGAACTTATTATAAAGGAAAGAGAAGAAGTTGGCTACAATATGCTGAATGTAAAAGAAATTTAAAATGGATAAAATCTTTAAAGATACGAGATAATGAATTACTTGTTAATTAATTTTAAACATAGAAGAGAAAAATAGGCTTTATTTATCAATAGTGTTGATAAAAAGTTTAGACCATGACCTAACAGGATTAAGAGAATTTTTGAGAATAAAAACTTAAAAATTTCTGTACACTAATCTAAAAAAACTATTAAAAATTGATTTTAAAAAGAAAAATAATGTATAATAGCATTTGTTGTTTGATGTAACTTTAACAAAAATTTAATATATATAATATAAGGAGGAACATGAAAAAGTAATAACATATATTTTTCTAGTTTTTAGTATTTTATCTTTTTTTCAAACACATTTAATGAGAACGAAGATGAAAGAACTATTTTAAGAAAAGAGCAAAGATTAGAACAAGAAAGGATTCAGGAGAAATATGAGAATTCAAAAAGATAGTTATCAAAAAGATACAAAAATAGAAGTGGATAAAAATGAGCTTAAATTTTACATTTCTAAAATAAATTTATTTGATGATGAAAATCTCCTTAATGAAATAGAAAAGAAAAATATTTTTATCCAAAATATGAAAATAAAAAAATTAGGTAGTACCGATATTTCAAATATATTAGTAGAATTGACAAATAGGTTAATTGAAAAAGGGCTATGTTACGTCAACAGCATCATTATCTGAAAACAACAACTTAAATTCAGAAACTTTAAATTTAAAAATAATCTCAGGAAAAATTGAAAAGATAATACTCAATGAAGATGATTCTTTAGATAAGTTAAAGAAGTATTTTTAGTATCTACAAAAGAAGAAAAAAAGTACTAAATGTTAGAGATTTAGATACAACAACAGAGAATTTTAATTATCTTGAAGCAAATAATATGACTATGGAAATTATTCCGAGCGATAAAGAAAAAATTATTCAATAATAAAAATTAAAAATGAGATGAAAGATAAATTTACCATATCTCTTTTTAACCAATAATTATGGAGAAGATAATCAAAATGGTATTTGGAGAGGTGGAACTTCAATAAATATAGATAGTCCATTAGGGATTGGAGATAGAGTATACTTTCATATATGACAGTACACAAAAAGAAAGCTGATAGAAGTTGGAAAAAGAACAACAGAAAGTCTAAAACCAGGAGAAATATTACCAATAGGTCCAAAAAGGTTATGATCCCAGCGAAAGATACTCTACCATATAAAAGAGAATTAGACTTATATAATTTTAGATATACTATGAAATTTAGAGACTATACTCTATCTTTAGGGAAGTAGTAGAAGTGAAAATATTAGTAGTTTTACACTCCAACTACTATCTATGATATGGAAACTATGAGCAGTAGTTTCTCTGTTAATTTAGATAAAATTCTATGGAGAAATCAAAAAGTAAATTAAGTTTAGGAGTAGGATTAAAAAGAAAGCATAATAAAAAGCTATATAGAGGATACTCTTTTATCAGATAGAATATTGACTATAGGGGATATTTCTTTAAATGGAACAACAGTATTTTTATGGTGGGATATTTGGAATAACTTTAGATTATGAAAGAGGTTTAAGAGCTCTTGGGGCTTCTAATACTCCAAAAAGCAGAGTTTAAAAAAATACAGTTTAAATCTTAATTACTATAAGCCATTAACAAAGAAATTAGTATACAGATTTAATACTTTTAACGCTTCATTCTAAAGATGTTCTATATGCTTTGAAAAACAATCTATAGGAGGAGTAGGGTTCTGTTCCAGGTTATCATAGAAGAGGAAATATTATGGGAGATAGAGCTATAGAGATTGAAAATGAACTATCATACAAGATAATAGACTCCGAAAAATAGGAGATTAAGTCCATATATAGCTATTCATATGGAGCAGTTAGAAATAATAAAAAATCCTTCTGTTTATGGAAAAGGCTATGTTAGTGGGGACATCAATAGGTTTGAGATATAGTATGAAATATTTAGATATTGATTTAGCCTATGCGAAGGCTTTATCGCATTCAAGCTATATCAAACCAAGAGACAGAGAAATATATTTTAGTACAAGTTTGAAAAGAATAAGATTTTAATTGGGGGTAAATATGAGAAACAGAATACTAAAAAGAGTGATTACAGTAATTTTTCTATTACTCACACACTGGAGATATTTGGGGCAAATTTAGTTGTAGATCCAAATTCAACATACAATACTAAGATAGATGAAAGTAGAAACGGAGTTCCTATTGTTAATATATCAACTCCAAATGATAGAGGAGTCAGTATTAATGAGTTTAAAGAATATAATGTTGATGAGAAAGGACAAATATTAAATAATGCAGATAATGTAGGAAGAAGCTATCTTGGTGGTCTAATAAATGCCAATCCAAACTTAGCGCCTAATCAAGCAGCAAATTTAATAATTCTTCAAGTAAATGGTTCTAATCGTTCACAGATTGAAGGATACTTAGAGGCTTTAAGCAGACAAAAAGTTGATGTTATTCTAGCTAATGAAAATGGACTATATATCAATAATTCAGGAACTATTAATATAAAAGAATTTCACAGCAACAACAGGAAAAATTAAATTTAAAAAGATGGAGATTTTGTTGGTATAGATGTTGAAAAAGGAAATGTTTTAATAGGACCAAAAGGTTTTCAATGGAAATAATACTGACTATGTTGATATAATAGCTAAAACTTTAGAACTTAGAGGAAATATAGTTGCTAATAACTTAAATATAAAGACAGGGTCAAATGACAAAAATTCTTCTAATACTCTTTGCGATAGATGCTAGTGAACTAGAGGAATGTATGCAGGAGTTATTAAAAATAGTTTCAACAGATAAAGGTGTTGGAGTAAATTCAGATTCCTTTCATAGTTTCAAAAGATAAGAAATTAGAAATAACTGCTGATGGACAAATAAAAATTAATAAGGTTCAAGCTAAAAGGAATTGATATAAAAAGGAAAAGAGTATGTTCAAAAAGATTTAACATATTCTGATGGAGATATATCAATAAAAAGCGGATAAAATTAAGCTAGCTGGAACAGGTATGTCAGGAAACAAAGTTTCTTTAAATGGAGATGTTGAAAATAGCTCTGATATTTCTGTTAAGGAAAATTTAAATACCAAAAATTTTTCAAATACTGGATTAGTTCAAGTAAATGATAAAATTGAAGTTCTAGGAAATGTGAATAATACTGGAGAGATACTAACTAATAATTCATTTACAGCTAAAGATGTAAAAAACGACAGGAAAGTTAATATCAAAAGATAATATTAATGTTTCTAATCTAGAAAATTCTGAGTAATTACATCAAATAATAAATTAAATATAGATGGAAAACTAAATAATGCAGGAGAAATCCAAATAACAGATAATATTGTTGTGAATGGAAATGTTGAAAAATTCTGGAGAGATTTTTAACAAATGGTTCTTTTCACTTCAAGAGATATTAAGAACAAGAAAGAATTGAGTGCAAATAAAGATATAAGAGTATCTAAACTTGAAAAATACTGGGAATGTTTTTGACAAATAGCAAAAATAAGTATAAATGGAGACTTAACTAATACAGGAGAACTTAAAGCATTAGATAGTATATCAGTTACAGAAAAATACTACAAATGATGGGAGTATTTTAACAAATAAGAACTTTTCAACTTCTGATTTAACAAATAATAAAAAATAATTGTTAAAGAAAAAAATTGATACAAAGAATTTAAAAAAATACTGGGACAATAGCCTCAGGAGATAACTTTACTATTAATGGAAATTTTGAAAATAGTAACAATATAGAAACTGCAGATCTTGATTTAACAGGAAATAAACTAACAAATAGTGGAAGTATAAAAAGCAGATAATATTTCTGCTAATGTAACAAATATAGCTAATAGTGGAAAAATATTATCTTCAAATAATATTGTTTTTCTAATGCACAAAAATTACAAAAATACTAATGATATTCTCATGATTAAAAAAATATTCAAGCTAATAATACTATTATTGAAAAACGATGGAAAAATAGCTTCTAATAATAAAATTATGCTTTAATAATTCTAGTATTAAAAAAATACTAAGAAAATAACTTCAGATACAATAGAAATGAAAAAACAATAGAAGTTTTGATAATACTGGAGAGATAATAGAAATAATGTTGTTTTGACAAGTGAAAAATAATCTAAATTTTTATGGAAAAAGTACAAGGAAATCAAAAATTTATCTATAATTGGGAAGAATATAGAAAATAATGGAGAAATAATAGGAACAGGATTAGCTAATATTGATAGTATTAATTTTACTAATAATGGAGAATTGACAGCACAGGTACTTACAGTAGATGCAAAAATGGCAAACTTACTAATAATAATATAATCAGTGGAGAAGAAGTAACTTTAAGTGCTAAAAATATAGAAAATATTGATTTAATTTCATCAGCAAAGAATATAACTTTAAAGGCTGATGAAAAAAATATTAAATAACTCAAATAAAACAATATATACTTCTGGAAAGTTAAGTATTTCAGGAAAAGAGATTGAAAATAAAAAAAGAATGCAGAATTTTTAGCTACAGATATTGAACTAAAAGCTGATAAAGTAAAAATGAAGTTGGAACTATAAAAGCTTCTAATAATATCATAATAAAGGCTGATAAATTTGAAAAATATAGGAGAAGTAAAAGATTTAGATAGATACGAAAGCTATTATGAAACTTGGGATGGAAAAATATTAGACAGAAAAGTGAAATTGGTGATTGGAAAAAGAATAGGTGAGATTATTCATATAAAAAAAGAAGTGCTACAGAAAAGCTCATGTTCGAGACTATAAGAGGAGATCAAAGATGCCTATGAAAAAGAGGTTACTAAATAAAGTAACAGAATGATAAATATAAATCTCTATTATTTCCAGAATATACTGAATCATATGGAAGGGTTATTTAGGAAAATAGGGAGGGACATATACTGAAAAACAGGGACTGCATAGAATCCAAGATATTCCATTAAAAGAAAAATTAAGATCGCTTAGTGAAACAGAATATGCAAAAAGTAATAGCAGGAAATAATATAATAATAGAAGGAAAAGATGGAGGAAAAAGTAGAGAAACTTTAAATAAAGATGCTATAATATCAGCAGGAAACACAGTAAAAATGATACAAATAAACTTGAAAACATTGTAAGTATTGGTGATGAAAAGATAAAAAGTAAAAAACTGGGAAGAGAGTATGGATTAAATTTGAACGTACAGGAAAAAGACCCATAAAAAAATAAAAATGGAAAGTTACTTACACTAGAGACTTTTACTAATGACTATATAACAAAGAAAGTTCCTGTTTTAGATGAGCATGGGCAATCCAGTTCTAAATTTTAGAGGAAGACCAAAAATATGAATATGTCAAAGAATATGTAGGAAGATATAACTATGTTACAGGTTCACCTTCTATAATTGAAGGAAAAATGTAATAATAGATAGAGCTAATCTTGTTGTTAATGGAATTGAAGAAGCAAATGGAAAAATTAATCAAGGGAATTTCTAAAAAAATAATGTAGTACTAGATAAGAAAAAGATAAGTGTAGGAACAAGAGAAGATATTTCAAATTCAGTATCTAATCCTATCAAAGGAAATATAGAAATTTCAACAAATTCAAGGGTTTTGAAGATATTCTAAGAAATGGTGTAATAAACATAGATGTTACTACTCCAAGTGCTTTATTTATTAAAAATGTAAATCCTGATTCAAAATATTTATTAGAGACAAGAGCGAAATATATAAATCAAAAAGAATTTTTATGGTAGTGATTATTTCTTAAAAAGAATAGGATATGAAGATAAGTGGACTAGAGTAAGAAGACTTGGAGATGCTTACTATGAAAAATCAGTTGATAGAAAGAAATATAATTGAAAAAAATTAGGAACAAGATTTATAAATGGAAAAAGAAATATCAATAAAAAGAATTAATAGATAATGGAACAGATATTGCTAAGAAAAATGCTTTTAACTATAGGTCAAGGATTAACAAAAGAACAAATAGCAAAAATTAGATAAAGATATAGTATGGTATGAATATCAAAAATGTAGATGGTATCCAAGTATTAGCACCCTAAAGTATATCTGTCTCAAAATACTTTTAAAAAAATCTAAATAGTGATAGTAGAACTAAAATAGTTGGTTTTAGATAATACGTATATAAAAACAAATGAATTAGAAAAATACGGCATTAATAAGTGGAAGAGGAAATACTTTTATAGAAGCAGACGAAGTAAATAATAGAACACTTGGTAATCAACTTGCTGAGATAAGTGGAGAAAATACACAAATTATAGCTACTAATAATATTAATAATATAGGAGCTAGAATCTCTGCTAAAGCAAAAATCTAAATTTAATAGCTGTTAATGGAGATATATTAAATAAGAGTACAGTAGAAAAAGTAGAATTAATAATGGAGAATTTGATAGAAGTAAATTTACTAAAATAGCTTCAGTTGGAGAAATTATCTCTGATGGTAATTTAAATATCATAGCTAATAATTATACAAGTGAAGGAGCAGTAACTCAAGCTAAAAAAATGCAAATATAAATGTTACTAATGATATTAATATATCATCTCAAAAAGTAAGTGGAGAACAAAAAGTTTGGTAAAAATGATGGACAATATAATTATTATGGATTTGAAAGAAATTTAGGTTCAGTAGTTAAAACAGAAAACTTAAATGTTGCGGCTAAAAAATGTAAATATATCAGGTTCAGTAGTAACAACACAAACAGCTGATTTAAATGTAGATAAATTAAATATAGAATCAAAAGTAGATAAAGAAGATGAAAATATCATCATATAAGAGTTTTCTAAAATCAGGTTCAAAGAAAGAAATCATCCATAATGAAGAAAAAATTCAGCAGGAAGCCTTTATGTAGAAAAATAAAGGAACAATAAAGGGTGATGTAAATCTTGTAGGAAGTAATCTAGTTCTAGGAGATAACTCTATAATAAATGGAAAACTAACAACAGATTCTAATGAACTTCATAGTTCATACTGCTAGAAGAGAAGAAAAAAAGGTTTAGTTCAAGCATAGGAAGTGGAGGTTTCTCTGTTGGATATGGAAAATCTCAAAGTAAGTTAAAAGAAAAAGATTTAACAAATGCAAAGTCTAATCTAGTATTAGGAGATAATGTAACTCTTAATAAGGGAGCAGAAATAACAGCAACTAATTTCACTCATGGAAAAGTTACTGTAAATAATGGTGATGTAAAAGTTTGGAGCAAGAAAAGATACAAGAGATGTAGAAACATCATCAAAGAGTAGTGGAGTAAACTTATCTGTAAGAATAAAATCAGAAGCATTAGATAGAGCAAAACAAGGAGTAGACTCAGTAAATCAAACTAAAGTCAGGAGATATACTTGGAGGACTGGCTTCAGCAACTAATACTGTTACAGGAATAGTTAGTGGACTAGCTTCAAATCAAGGGACAAAAACTTCCTACAAGTGCTGTTAATAAAAAAATAATTCTAATGATGATGACGATGATGATGATAAAAATAATCAAACTAATACTGTTGGAAAAGATAATCTAAAAAGCAGCACAAGCAAATAATAATTTCTATGCAAATATAGGAGTAAACTTAGGATTTAATAAATCAAGTTCAAAATCAAACTCGCATAGTGAAAGTGCAGTTGTAACAACAATAAGGGGAAAAAGATGAAAAATTCAAGTATAACTTACAATAATGTAAAGAATGTTGAATATGTTGGAACACAAGCACAAGATACTAAGTTTATCTATAACAATGTAGAAAATATTAATAAGACAGCTGTTGAATTAAATAATTCACATTCATCTACTGGTAAAAAGTAGTGGAATATCAACAGGAGTAACTATTGGTTATGGAGATGGAACACAAACAGAATTTAATGGAGTAAGTATTTCAGCTTCTAAATCAAAAATGAATAGCAATGGAACTACTTATCAAAATGGTAGATTTGTAAATGTAGATGAAGTACATAACAATACAAAAGAATATGACTCTTTCTGGATTTAACCAAGAAGGTGGAACAGTTACTGGAAATATTGAAAATCTAACTATTGAAAGTAAACAAAATACATCTACAACAAAGGGAAGTACAAAAGGTGGAAGTTTAAGGTATCAGCAAATGGTCTGCCATCAGGAAGTGCAAATTATTCTAAGACAAATGGAGAAAGAAGAGTTGTAGATAATGCAAGTACTTTCATAATAGGAGATGGAAGTGATCTAAAAGTAGCTAAGGTAGAAAAATACAGCTTCTGCGATAGGAACAACTGAAAATGGAAAACTATCAATAGATGAATATGTAGGACATAACTTAGAAAATGTAGATAAGTTAAAAAAACAGCAGGAGGTTCAGTAGGAGTATCAACTTCGGAATAACAAGTATAGGAGTAAATTATTCTGATAAAAAAACAAGAAGGGATAACAAAGAATACAGTAATAGGGAAATGTAGAAATAGGAAAAATCTTCTGGAGATGAAATAAACAGAGATTTAGATACAATGACAGAGATAACAGAAGATAGAGATTTTAAAACAAATATCAATGTAGAATCTCAAACAATTAACTATATAAAAATCCTGAAAAGTTTAAAGAAGATTTACAAAAAGCTAAAAATGAAATATATGATATTTACCATGCAGTAGATAGTACAGTAAATTTACAAGGAGAAGAAACAAGAAAGCCCAATAGAACAAGTTGGAGAAGTAAGACAAGCTAAGGTAATATATAATCTAATAGATTCAAGATTGCAAAAAGCAGAAAAATCAAGAAGATATTGCAAAAGCCTTTGAAGAAGCATCAGAAGATTTAGGTTATAGAGTAAAAAGTAATTTTTACAGACCCAAGTAACTCTCCACAATTAATTGGAGTAGATAAAAGGAAATACTTATATAAAGAATGGAACAGCTTATGTAGATAAAGATACAGGAATAGGATATATTCTAGTAAATACTGAATCACCAGCTAATAGTACAAAAGCAGGAGTAATAGGAACAATAGCTGAAGAGCAAAAGCCATGTAATAGGAAAGAAAGAAGGAAGACAAAAAGTAGTTCCAGATGGAAGTGAAAAAGGATTAGAAAGTTTAGGAAAGCCAACAAACGATTACTTTAAGAAACAATATAGTAAGAATGATAAAGCCATAGAATTAAAAAGTGATGGAAAAGATTATTCTAATGTTGATTTTTGGAGAAAAATGTTGAGATAGTAAAAGAGTCAGCTAAGTTAAAAGGATTACTTTTAGATAAGTTAATAGGTTCTGAAAGAATCATTAGTACCAGCAAAAGAACTCCTACCAATAGGATTTGAAATTCAAGAAAATCAAATAAAAGAGATTTTGAAAAAGAAAATAATAATATTTCATCAGAAAAAGTGCGTGAAGAATTGAGTAAATTAGCTAGAATGGGAGGAATAGATTTTATACATAGTCCTTATGAAGGACTATATGTAATAGGAGATAAGGAACTAAGGAATAAATTTATAGATAAAAAAATAATAACCTTCAACTTGAAAAATTTGATCCAATTGCTTGGAAAAAATTGAAAATAGTGAAAAATATAAAAAAAGCTGTAAAAATTAGAAGATAAAGCACTTGAATATTTTTAATAAAAATGAATTAGATCATACAGAATTGAGAGTAGTTAGAGAAAATATAGATTTTGTATATGATAGTAGTATTCCATATAAAAACAACAGATTTAGAATATGCATTAGGCAGATCAACATTAATAGGATCAATTGTATTTTATGATGGAATACCTTATTTAAGATATAATTTATCTGATAAATTTGAAGATATAACAGGAATGAATAGAGGAAAATTAAAAATAGAATGGGGAGAACCCTATGATATGAAAAGGTCCTGTAAGATTAGTGCCAATATTTGATATACAAAAAGAAAGCTAGAAGGTAAAAATGAAAAAAAGTATTTATTATAGAATTGATTTTGTTATTTACAATATTTTATTTAATAAAATATGTTCCAGAGTATAGAATACAATATTAATTTTAAGAAATGATATAAAAATAGAAAGAGAAGAGCCTTTTGAAAGTGATGAAGAAGATTTATTCTTGCTAAAAAAGATACATATGTAAAAAGAAATTTCAAATATAAATGGGATTTGGGTAGGAAAAACATATTCTTACGATGAACTAAAAAGAAATGAGTCTTTCTTTTAGAAATTTAATAAATGAGAAAGGTCTTAAGAAAGAAAAATATGATAAAGAAACTGGATATTTCATAATAGAACCTAATAGAGAATTTTATTCTTTAAGTGAAGAAGAGGTTATTAAATACTGATAATTTAAAACTTAAAAAGTATAGAAAGTTATATGAAAAATTTGGACAAAAACCAATTTTTACTACTTTTTACCAAAGATATTTATCCAATATAAGATTTACAAAAAGTAATTTACCTTTTTATAAAGAAAAATGTAGAAGATGAAAAACTTTGAAGAAAGGGAAATAGGTTATATGATCTTATTTAGGAATATAATGTTATTTATTCTAATAGTTAATTTTTGTTCATATCCATATCTATTAAGAAAAAATAGATTGAAGATAGACTTAAATAAGATAATATTAATAATAGTATCACAGATTCAATAGTTTTAATTTTAAGTATTCTTTTTACAAAACCTTGGGATTACATTGATATTGAATATTTTTCCATTGTATATACATTTTCACATTATTTTTAGAAACATTACAACAGCTTTTTTTATTTTTTTAAAAATAGAAAAAAGTACTAAGGAAATTTAAAAGATATTCCTAAAAATGATATTATAGAAAAAATTAAAATGAATGAAGAAATTATGAGTAAAGAATTTACTTTATTTTCTTTCAGTAAAAATATTTTTACTGTATTTAGCACTCAATGTTACTAGTATTAATACTATCAATTGTAGATACAGCACTTACGACATTTTTATTTTATAATTTATTTCTTTTCACTGTTATATTGTTTCTATTCCTTTATAGTGATAGAGGACAATCTATTAAATTCAGCATATGATATTTCTATATTTGCTACAATATATTTTATTTCTTTTTATAGTTTTATATTTTTAGAATTAAATAGGTAGTTTAAAAAAATTTTTAGGCTACCCTAATTTCTAAAGAATACTAGCTTATAAAGAAAAATATGTAGATAATGCAAGTACTTTCATAATAGGAGATGGAAGCGATCTAAAAGTAGCTAAGGTAGAAAATACAGCTTCTGCGATAGGAACAACTGAAAATGGAAAAACTATCAATAGATGAATATGTAGGACATAACTTAGAAAATGTAGATAAGTTAAAAACAGCAGGAGGTTCAGTAGGAGTATCAACTTCTGGAATAACAAGTATAGGAGTAAATTATTCTGATAAAAACAAGAAGGGATAACAAAGAATACAGTAATAGGGAAATGTAGAAATAGGAAAATCTTCTGGAGATGAAATAAACAGAGATTTAGATACAATGACAGAAATAACAGAAGATAGAGATTTTAAAACAAATATCAATGTAGAATCTCAAACAATTAACTATAAAAAATCCTGAAAAAGTTTAAAGAAGATTTACAAAAGCTAAAAATGAAGTTGAAGATTTAGGAAAATGCTGTAAAAAATACATCAAATCCATTAGGAAAAGATAAAAAGAAATGTATTTTGAAAATCTAAGAGCTCAAAGATGGAGTACAAGTTTCTATAATGTAATAGGTTCAAGAGTTGAAGAACTAGGTAGACAGTTTAAAGCTAGAACAATTAATGAAGAAGACGTAAAAGAAGCATTAAGAGATGTAGTAAAGGGCTATGGAAAAAGATATAGGAATAGACATTTGATGTAGTATACTTAGATGAGTCTACAATGCCAAAAGATTCAAAAGGAAGTACAGGTTCATCCTATATAGTAGATAAAGAAAAATAGGAAAAGTATTAATACCAATAGATGTAAATAAAATAGAAGACATAAAGAAAGTATTAGGAACCTTAACAGAAGAAGTAGCCCATGGAAAAGATGCCTTAGAAGGAAGACAAGATAAAAAGTAGCAGAAGATAATTCAAATAAAGAAAAAGGCTTTAGAAAGTTTAGGAAGACCAGCAAATGAATATGTAAAAGAAAAAAGTTTGGAGAAGATAATAACAGTAAGATAAAAGCTAACAACAGATGGAATAGATTTAAGTAATGCTGATGTTGGAGAAAAAGTTAGATAAGGCAAAATGAAGGATATAAATTGTTTAGATATGATTTAAGATTGGGAATAAATGAAGATAGTATTGGAACTCGTGAACTAAAAATTTACAGATAAAACCATATACAGAAAAAGAAATACAGGAAACTATTGATAAAAATAGACGATCTTACAAGATTGATTGGAAAAATATAATGAAGACTATGAATATAGAGAGCAAACAAATTATTATTTTTATCAAGCAAAAATTTTTTGTTAAAGTAAAAGTATTGATAAAATAGATGAAGGATATATTGAAATTACAAGAGATAATGGAGAAAAATTAAAATTAACTGAAATAAAAAGCAGAAGAAGCTATATATCATAATGTAGAAAAGAAAAAAATGGAAAACTATATTTTAATTTTTAATGAAAAATACTCGTTATAAGAAGTATGTTAATGAAGATGGCTATGAACTAATATTAGACCAAAATAATAAGCCAGTATATGATCCAGTAGTTGTAGGAACTTACAATTTTCATACATATAAAGTATGGCAAAAATCCAATAGATTTTGTAAGTCATCTAAAAGATATTAATCTGTGGAAAAAGTATGGGACAGGTCCAAATGATCCAACAACAAGAGAAGAAAGAGAAGAAATAGGAGACCTCTTTTGGACGTAAGATTCAAAAAATATTATGAGAAATAGAAAAAGGAATTAAATATAAGAAAAAGATAGTGTTTCATCTAATGAATTAAAAAGAAATTATAAATAAAATTGAAGAAACAGCTGAAAAATAAAAGAAAAACGAAATTTATAAGCTGAAAAATAAAAAGAAAAACAAAATTTATAAAATGATAAACTAAAAATAGTTTATAAATTAGAGAAAGAAGAATGAAATTATTAATATGGATATTTTCTATAAGTGGAATTTTTATTATTAGGTTTCATAGCTTTTATATCACAATATGCATATATAGTTCCTAAAAAAATAATTATAGTATTTTAGATCAAAGTGGGGATATTAGAATAGAAAGTTATCCGAAATTAAAAAGAAGTTAAGTTTATGTATAATACAGACTTATATATAGAATTTACCAGACCAATAAATTTAGAATTAGAAAAAAATTAATTTTCGTTTTAATGATGAAGTAATAGGAACAGCAGAAATAAATAAAAATTTAAGTGAATTAGAAGATTTTGCAGAACCATATATTGATGAAAAAAACAAAAGAAAAAAATTATTAGAAAAGATTTATCCATTACAAAAAGGAATTTTTAAGAATTTTTAGGAAGAAATGCAGAAGTATATGATTCATTAGAAGATGGAAGATTTTATATAGATATCTATATAAAAGATTTAAAAACAAATGAAACTTTTTATAATAAAAGAGATAATATACTATTTATTATGAAAGTGCTGGTTTAAAAACTCTTTCAATGTAATATTATAGTGGTATAGAATAGCTAGTTTAGAAATTTAAGCTAGCTATTTTCTTAATTAAAAATAGAATTATAAAAAGCTAAAAAATGAAGTTGAAGATTTAGGAAATGCTGTAAAAAATACATTGAATCCATTAGGAAAAAGATAAAAGAAATGTATTTTCAAATCTAAGAGCTCAAAGATGGGTTACAAGTTTCTATAATGTAATAGGTTCAAGAGTTGAAGAGTTAGCTAGACAGTTTAAAGCTGGAACAATTAATGAAGAAGACTTAAAAAGAAGCAGTAAGAGATATAGTAAAGGGCTATGGAAAAGATATAGGAATAGATTTTGATGTGGTATACTTAGATGAAAAAAACTATGCCAAAAGATTCAGAAGGAAGTACAGGTTCATCCTATATAGTAGATAGAAAAATAGGAAAAGTATTAATACCAATAGATGTAAATAAAATAGAAGATATAAAGGAATTATTAGGAACTGTAACAGAAGAAGTAGCCCATGGAAAAAGATGCCTTAGAAGGAAGACAAGATAAGAAAGTAGCAGAAGATAAGTCAAATGATGAAGAAGGCTTAGAAACTTTAGGAAGACCAGCAAATGAATATGTAAAGAAAAAGTTTGGAGAAGATAATAACAGTAAGATAAAAGTTAACAACAGATGGAATAGATTTAAGTAATGCTGATATTGGAGAAAAAGTTGAGGGACAAATCTAATGATGGCTATAATGATTATAGAAAAGATCTCAAGAATAGAAATGGCAAAAAGCTAAAATTACTAAACCTCTTACAAAATTTCCAAGTAAAACTTATACCGAGAAAGAATTACAAGAAACTATTGATAAAATTTATGGAAAAGGTTATTATAAAATTGATTGAATAGATATTCAAAAGATGATGAATATAGGAACAAACAAATTATTATTTTTTTATCAAGCAAAACATTTTTGTTAAAAGTTAAAACTATTGATAAAATTGAGGAAGACTATATTGAAATCACAAGAGATAATGGTGAAAAATTAAGATTAAAAGAAATAAAAAGCTAATCAGGCTATCTATCATAATATTGAAAAGAAAAATGGAACAATATATTTTATTTTTGGTGAAGAAACTCGTTATAAAAATATGTAAACGAAGATGGATATGAATTAATATTAGATCAAAAATAATAAGCCAGTATACGATCCAGTAGTTGTAGGAACTTATAATTTTTCATACCTATGATGGACTTAAGAATCCTATAGATTTACTAAGTCATACAAAAGACATGCAACTATGGGAAAAATATGGGACAGGACCCAATGATCCAACAACAAGGGAAGAAAGAGAAGAAATAGGAGGGCAATACTTGGAATTAGTATTAGTTTTTATTACAAAGAAATAGAAGAAGAATTACAAACAAGAGATAAAAATAAAGTTTCACTTAATGAGTTACAAGAAATTATTAACAATATCAATGAAAAATTAAGAAAGATAATAAAACATAATAAAATAACTTAATTTTGATATGATAGAAAGGAGAATAATGAAAAATTTTTAATAATCATATTATTTTTATTACTTGGACTTTTTGGTTAAAAATATATATATAGTACCTTATAGTAATTATACTATTTTTAGATCAAACAGAAAAGGTTAAAATTAAAAAGATTATCCTGAGTTAAAAAAAGATTCGATTTATGTATAGTACAGATTTATATATAGAATATACAGAACCAATAAATTTAGAATTAGAAAAAATTAATTTTCGTGTTAACGATGAAGCTAATAGGAACAGCAGAAATAAATAGAAAATATAAATGATTTAGAAAATTTTTGAGAACCATATATTAATGAAAAAACAAAAAGAAAAATCTATAAGAAAAATATGTATTACAAAAAGAATTTTTAAGAATTTTAGGAAAAAGAAAATGAAAAATATAAATTGGGAACAGGAACTATGGAAGGAAGATTTTATATAGATATCTATATAAAAAGATTTAAAAACAAATGAAACTTTTATAATTAAAAGAGATAATATATCTATTTATTATGAAAGTGCTGGACTAAAATTATTTTTACCAAGTGTTTAAATTTATATTAAAAATAATGGTTATTTATCAAATAGTGTTGATAAAAAGTTTAGACTATGACCCAATGGAATTAAGAGAATTTTTGAGAATTAAAAGCTTGAAAATTCTCTTTTGTAAAAATTGCTTTTTCTGTTATAAATGTTACTCTAATAGTAAAAATATTTTTATGAAATTTACGAAATGAGGTAAAAATGAAAATAAAAATTTTTCATATTATTTTTATTGTTTTAATTATTTTCTTTTTAGCAAAAGTTCCTAGATATGAAAAATACTTTATTGCAATTAAGTAAAAATACAAAAATAGAGAGATTATTCAATATTTAATGATGATGAAGCTCTTTTTAATTTTTAGATTCTACTAATTTAGAAGATAATTTATATATAAAAGAAACTCAAAAAAGTTAGATAATATGTAGTAGGAAATACTTATACTTTTGATGAAGCATATATATTTGGTTTTTAAATGGCTAGAAGATGATTCAGAGGAATATAATCCCAAATATAGCAGAGAACAAAGAGAAATAGAATATAATAAAAGTACAGGTTATTTTATCATTGATGATAAAAAGGAATATATGGTCTTTCAGAAGATGAAACAAAATCAATGTTGAATATCTCTATCTTTAAAATTAGAAAAATCCTGAAAAGTATATAAACAAAAATGGTGAAAGAGCACGGTTAACCCAATTTAGTCAGGATTTGTTTAGGAAAAATGCTGAATATTTCAGATTATTACGACTCAGATAAGTTTGAAAAAGAAAATACTACAACAGCTAAAGAAGTAAATAAATTAATTTTTCTTAAGAAATATAATGCTTATATATTTAGGAATTAATTTAATTTTATGTATACTTTCTCTTTTTAAAAAATATAAAAATATAAAAACTTAGAAAGGTATATGGAAGCTAAAGAAAAAGAATATGGCTTTTTATATGGCTTAGATTTTTGACATTATTTATCTATTGTGCCTTTATACTTTTTACATGATTTAGAGAAAGTAATTGAGTTAGAGAAATTTATATTTTATTATATTGTTGTAAAGAATTTTTATTATATTACTACCTAAAATTGAGTAAAAAGAAATTTAGAAAATTAGTTGTGATAAATTATCTTGTTTTAATTTTTGATATCAATTTTTGTTAGAAATATTAGAATAAATATTATCTTCTATTATTTATTATACTTTTCTTCTTCTTTATCTTCCAACAAGCAGAAGTTAAAAAGAATAGTCTTAATAGAGCCACTATATTTAATCACACAAATTTTATATCTTGCTATAGTATATCTATGGCTATATAGATTAATGTAATAAAAAAATATAAAGTAGAAATGATAACAAGGAAGGTTAAAAAAATGAAAGTATTAGAAAGAACTATCCAATTATATAGAAAAGTAGATAATAATGAACCTATGGAAGAAATGCATAAAAGAGTTATGGAAGGATTATCAAAAATAGAAGCACCATTAGGTTTAAAAGATAGTGAAAATTCAAAGACACCAGATTTTGGAGCAGAATTAATATGTTTTTATTATGCTAAAAATATAAAACAAAAGGTGTAAGTATAGAGGAGATTACCTATGGAGAGGACTTACTGAATTAATTGGGATAATTTAAGATATGAATTTAAAATAACATATAAATTAATAGATTATCAAAAATAATTTATGAAAGATCTTCCTAAAATAATAACAATTTATGAGCCTTATATTACTTATATATATATTTCAAATTATGGAAAAGCTTATGAAGAAGGAAGAACACCAGAAACAATAACTTATTACGAAAGTGAAAATCCTAATTTTTAAAATTAAAAAGAAACAGGAGTAAAAATAGGAATGCTATATGATGCTTTATTTACATTATTTCCTGTAATGTATTTTAATGAAGAATGTTATAAGAAATTAATAAAAGTTCCAAAAGAAGAATTATTGAAAAGATTAGAAGGAAAAGCAAAAAAAGGTATTATTATTAGAAAAAAGGGAATATATTATTTTTAATGATAAAAGCTGATATTTCTATGAAGAGTTTGTAGAAATGAATGAAACTTTTAAAACCATTATTAAATCTTATTTAGTATGTTAAGAAATTTTTAGAGACTCAGTTAAAGAAAATAAGGTGGGGTAAAATGAGTAAAAAGAAAGAAAAATTTAGAAAAGTTATACAACAATGTCAAAAAACATTGGATAAAATAGATGAAGAATTAGCAAAACCAGAACCAAAAATTAACTCCTTATGATATAGAAATGAGAAACTTTGATGAGGTTCCAAGAGGTATTTTTAAAGGAAGCAAAAGAGACAAATAAAGATAATGATGGAGGTACTAGATAAAAAATGAATATATGCCTGATTATACTTATCTTTAATTGATAGTTATTCAATCGATACAGAATTATGTGATCTTTATTTGAAACTAAAATTATATACGAAAAATATACATAGAATAAAAAATGATATTTTTTTCCAAGACTTTTGAAAAGAGAATTTCTATATCTTGACAAAATTTCGTTAAAATGGTAAAATCTATTATTAAAGTATAAATTATTTAGGGGAGGATTTTCAGTGAACTATAGAATTGAAAATTTGATTGATAGAAAGACTGTTGAAAATAGAATTAAGGAATTAGCTAAGCAACAGAAAAAGATTATGCTGGAGAAGAAGTTTACTGCGTGGGACTATTGAAAGGATCAGTAGTTTTTGAGTGATTTAGTAAAGGAAATAAATACACCAGTTATAATAGATTTTGATGTCAGCATCTAGCCATGGAAGTGAAACTGTAAGTAGTGGAGATGTTAAAATTTTAAAAGATACTGATTTAGATTTAAGAGGAAAACATGTTTTAATTGTTGAAGATATAATAGATACAGGTTTAACTTTAGAACATGTTATAAGATATTTTTAAAGAATCAAAAGGAGGAAAACTCTAAAACTTGTACTCTATTGAGTAAACCTGAAAGAAGAAAGGTAAACATAGACATTGATTATGTAGGTTTTGATGTTCCAGATAAATTTGTACTGGTTATGGACTTGACTATGATCACAGCATAGAAATTTACCATATATAGCTGTTGTAGTTTTTGAATAGGAGCCAGAAATGGACTTTAAAACATAAAAAGAAGTATGGTCAAAACTTTTTAAATAATAAAGATGAAATCTTAAATAAAAATAATAGTTTCTAATATTGATGAAAATGATGAGATTTTAGAAATAGGACCAGGCAAGGGGCTTTTGACAAATTTATTAGTTGAAAGAGCTCAAAAATTAACTTGTGTTGAGATAGATAAGGACTTAGAAGCAGGTCTTAGAAAAAGTTTTTCTTTAAAAGAGAACTACACCTTGTAATGGGAGATGTTTTGAAGCAGACTTGACTAAATATCTAAATAAGGGTACTAAGGTCGTTGCCACATACCTTACTACATAACATCACCTATTATCAATAAACTTATAGAGAATAAAGAACTCAATAGACGAAGCATATTATGGTTCAAAAGGAAGTTGGAGAAAGAATTGTGCAAAGGCAGGTAAAGAAAGATCTCATTTTAACTCTAGCAGTTGAATACTATGGAGAAGCAGACTATCTGTTCACTATTCCAAGAGAATTTTTAATCCTGTTCCAAATGTTGATTCAGCCTTTATCTCAATAAAAATTTATAAAGATGATAGATACAAAAATAAGATTTCAGAAGATTTATTCTTTAAATATATAAAGGCAGCTCAAATAAGAGAAAAATATCGTAAATAATCTAGCAACATTAGGATATTCAAAAGATAAAACAAAAAGAAATATTAAATCAAGTTGAAATATCTGAAAATGAAAGAGCAGAAAATATATCAATAGATAAATTTATTGAACTTATAGATATTTTTGAAGGTAGATGAGGTTAAATGTTGATGAAAAAGTTAGTGAATTTTTAATACAAAGTAAAAAGAAGATATAGACTTTATCAATAAAATAGTGGAAGCTCTATGAAGGAGCAGGAGTTGTGAGAACTCTTGATTCAACTAGGGCATACAAGTGTTATTTCAACAGATGATTATAAAGATGTAATGAGAGAAGCATTAACTGATTTAGAAATAGATGGGTAGATTTGAAAATTACTGAAGAGGGTGCTGGAAAGGTACACTATAACGGAGGAAAAATGGAAAAATTTAGAAAGTTTATTAAATTTTTATTATTAAACAATTAGTAGAAACAGAAGATAAAGTAAATATAACTTATGAAGTTTTTAGATTCAGATGTAACATTCAAAGTTAGTGTTGCTAAAAGGAGAAATGGGGAAAAATAATAGGAAAAATGGACTACAGCTAATGCAATCAGAGGAGTTATGCAAGCAGCTGGAGTAAAAGATAAACTTAATGTAAGTGTTGAATTTTTAGATTAGGAGTCAGTATGATTGTTGCAGGAAAAGTTTTAGGTTCTCATCATTTAAAAGGAGAAGTCAAAGTAATTTCTGATTTACAAAAATATAGAAATGTTAGTTGAAATAAAGTTATTTTTGGAATTGGAAGATAAGCAACAAAAACTATTGACTGTAAAAAGATAGTACCTTGTTGCAGAATAAATGGATTTTACTTTGAAAGAGATAAAAACAAACAAGATACTATTGAAATTAGAAATGCAGCTATAAAAGGTTAGAGAGATATAGTTGGAATTGGAGAAGATGAGCATTTAGTAAGTGATATGCTAGGGTTTTAAAGTCTATGATGAAAAGATGATGAGTATCTAGGGAAATAACTGAAATTATGGATACAGCAGCACATGATATTTATGTTATAGAAAGTGAAGACTTTGAAACTATGATACCTGATGTAGATGTATTTATTAAAAATATTGATTTTGAAAACAAAATGTTAGTTGATACCATAGAAGGTATGAAAGAACCTAAGGTAAAGAAATGAAAATAAATATTTTAACATTATTTCCAAAAGATGTTTGAAGGCTTTAGGGTGAGAGTATCATTTCAAGAGCAATAAAAATTTGGAGCAGTGGAAGCAAATATTATTGATATAGAGACTATTGTTTTGACAAACATAAAACAAGCTGATGATATGCCTTTTGGTGGTGGAAATGGAATGGTTATGAAGCCAGAACCTTTATTTTTAGCACTAGAGAATCTTTTCAGAAAGGTTATCTATACATCACCACAAGGAAAAACTTTTAATCAGGAGATAGCAAAAGAACTTTAGCAAAAGAAGAAGAATTAACAAATAATAGCAGGGACATTATGAAGGTATAGATGAAAGAGTAGTTGAAAATAAGGTGATAGGGAATTATCTATAGGTGATTTTTGTATTAACAGGTGGAGAAATACCAGCCATGGTTATTTCTGATACCATTATAAGGCTTTTTACCTGATGTAATAAAAAGGATTCTTATGAAAATGATTCTTTCTATAATGGACTTTAGATTATCCACACTACACAAGACCAGCTGAATATAAAGGTTTAAGAGCACCTGATGTATTGATATCAGGAAATCATAAAAATAGATGAGTGGAGATTGAAAGAAAAGTTTAAAAAGAAACTTATTTAGAAGAAGAGACCTGATAGAAAAGAGAATTAACTAAGTTAGAAAAACTATTAGATGAAATTAAAGAAGAGATAAAAAGAGGAAGTGTAAAATAGACAATGAGAAACAAAGTTTATTTAAGTTTAGTTCACTATCCAGTTTATAATAGAAATAGAGATGTTGTTTGCAATATCTGTAACAAATTTTTGATATCCAGTGATATATCAAGATCTTGTGGAACTTATGAAATAAAAGGATATAGATTAGTTGTTCCTGTTGATGCACATTAACAGAGAGAATAATAGCATATTGGCAAGATGGTACAGGTGATCAATATAATAAAGACAGAGAAACAAGCTCAGAGTGACAGATGTTGCAGAAAGTATAGAAGCAGTTAGGAAGAAATAGAAAGAATTGAAGGACAAAAACCCTTTAATTATAACAACATCAGCCAGAATATTTGATAACAGCATGTTAAGAAAACTTTATCTAAACAAATATTTGAAGATGATAAACCTCACCTTTGCTTTTGAACAGGTTGGGGCTTAACTGATGAAGGTATGGCTATGTCTCGATCATATATTAGAACCACCAGAGCTAATTCAAAATATAATCACTTATCAGTTAGAGCAGCTGCAATAACCTTTTAGATAGATTATTTGAGAGAGATAAACTAATTTATAATATGAGCTTTGGAGAATAGATATGAATAATAGGCAAATATGATAGAACCTAATATGGAAGTTTTGAAAAATTAGCAGTAAAAATAGAGATAAAAAATATCCTTAAATACAAGGACTAAGAGTGATAACTCTCTCAATTGTTCAGCATCTTGTATAGGGTATAGATGACATCGACACTATATATAAAGATGTTCTTTCAAAATTTGTAGAGAAATCAGAGAGTTTGCAAATGCAGCAAAAGAATTAAAATTAGAAGATGGAAGAAAATAAAAACAATGGCAATTAGGGCGCAGAAAGGTTGAACTAGGAATCACAACCCCCAAGTCCTTTGTGTGTTTTATATATATGTTAAAACAATTATATAATTATAGAACTTAATGACGAACATATAAAGTTTATGCTAGAAGAAGCAAAGATTTCTTCAAAATAGAAAGTATTTAGTAGAATATGATCAAAAGATTATAAGATTATGTTTTCTGTAGGAGATTTTTCAAAAGAGCTTCAAATGTTGAAAGAAAAATAAAAGCTGATATGGAAAAACAACAAAATATTATAAGTTCTGAGAGAAAAAGATTATAAAAGAAAATTCCAGACAGAAACTCAAGTGTATAAAGTTAAAATGATTTAAAAGAGGTCTGCACCACTGTGACATAAAGGATGTTATATCTCAAAAAGATTTCTATGACCTATAAGGATGGAGAACCTTGTATAGTTCAAGGAAACTTTTCTATAGAAAGGTACATGGTATCAAAGTGGTGAAAGACTTTAAAAACTATGCAAGAATAAACAGATGGTAGAAACTCTTTACTTCTAAAATATTCTTAGATGAAATGAGAATCTAGATATTTCAGAAGGAAAATTTTAAAACTGAGTGGAAAAAGTTCAAATGGATACGTATGCTGGAAATGACTTGCATGATAAATACAGTAATACTATTGAGAAAGAGAGTACTAAAAAGAAGATACAGAAGAAAATGGTTGATACTGGGCACAGCACATACAAAAATGAGTGAAATGGTAGGAGAACCGATGTTGAAGACCTTACAAAGAGAGCCAAAGAATATGGGACATAAGACTATAGCTATTGCAGATTATTCTGTTGTCTCACTCTTATCCAGCTAGCCTACAAGACAGCTCAAAAGCTTTCAAACGACGATGATAAAATGAAAGCTATCTTGTTGTGAAATGCATATGAGATGATGAAGCACTCATGATTACAAATCCTAAAGATATAGATGAAGAAGACCTGTAGTATTTGATAGAAACCACAGGATTAAACTTCACTAATAAAATAATAGAAATAGGAGCTACAAAAATAAAATCTGAAGAATAACTTGATAGATATTCGCAAATTTATTAATCCTAACATTCTATACCATATCATATAATCTGAAAATTACAAGTATTACAAATGAGCAAGGTAAATCAACCTAAAATAGATGAAGGATAGGAAAGTTTTGTGGATTTCATTGGATGCAGTTTTAGTGCTCATAATTCTTTTGATATGGGATTTAGAGAGAGACACAAAGAATATTTAAATATAGATTTGGGAAAATTTTGTCATTATCTTTAGCTAAATGGTAGAGACCTATCTCAGATTTTAAAAATATGGTTAGAGATTGAATAACTCTTAGACTTGTTCTTACATAGAGCAGTTGATGATTACAAGCAACAGCCAACATGTTTATTATATTCTTAGAAAATATAAAAGAAAAAGGTATGAATACCTTAAAGATATAAATAAAAGGTTTTGAAGTTAATGTTAAAAGCAATCTTTTAAAAATATTATGGTGCAAGTTAAGACTCAAGAAGGCTTAAAAATATGTACAAATTAGTTTTCTGAAGGACATATAAAGTACTTCGGAAATAAAAAGCTAGAATACTAAGTCAGTATTAAAAAGAAAAATAGAGAGGACTTATAGCTGGAAGTTCTTTGGCGCACATTTTGATAAATTCAGGAGTTTGTAGAATTGTATTTAAGACATGACTTAGAAAAACTAGAAGAAACGAGCAAAATTTTATGACTATATAGAGTTATTACCTAAATCAACTTACAATGAGCTATAGAAAAGAAGGAACAGGTTATTCATTATCTTATGATGAAGTTGAAAAATGAATAAATATACAATTTAGGTAAAAGACTTGGAATTCTAGTAATAGCAAGCTCAAATGTTCATTATTTAGATGAAAATGAAGATATAATAAAGATCAATTTTATTATATGGTAGTGAAACCGTTTTATAGTCCAAGACAATAGCAGAGTAAATAATGGCTTTACTTCAGAACAACAGATGAAATGCTAAAAGAATTTAGTTATTTAGGTATGATAGCCAAAGACAGTTGTTATAACTGATACAACAAATGAGCTGGATATGGTAGAAGAAGGCATAAAACCTATACCAGAAGAGTTTTATCCACCAAAATGGATAATGCAGAAGAAATAGTTAGAACTATGACTTTAGTGAAAAGGCATATAGAATATATGATCCTTTACCTAATATAGTATCAAGCAAGACTAGAAAGAGAATTGAATGCCATTATAAACAATGGTTTCTCGTTCGTATCCATCGGCACAAAAAGATAAGAAATCTTTAGATAATGGTTATCTAGTTGGATCAAGAGGTTCAGTTGATTCACTTGTAGCTTTTATGATGGGAATTACTGAAGTTAATGCCCTATATCCTCATTATATTTGTGATAATCCTGAGTAAACATTCAGAGTTTATTGAAAAAGAGGGAGGTATAGATTTACCTGATAAAATATGTCCTATCTGCGGTGCTCCACTAGAAAAGACGGATACTCAATACCATTTGAAGTATTTATGAGATTTAAAGGAGATAAGTTCTGATATAGACTTGAACTTCTCAGGAGAATACCAATCTGAAATTCATGCAGATACTGTGAAGAACTCTCTGGTAAAGAGAAATGCATTGAAGCAGGAACTATATCAACATTGGCGAGAAAAGAATGCTGCGCAAGTCTGTGTAAGAAAAATATTTTGAAGACAATAATCTGAATGCAGTAAGAGCAGAAATAATTAGATTGGGTCAGACTTTTGTCAAGGTGCAAAGAAAACTACAGGTCAACACCCAGGAGGAATGGTAATGGTTCTCAAGGCAATTTCATCTCCAGAATTCTGTCCTGTCCTGAAAGACCAGCTAATGATGAAACAAGTGAATCACAACAACCCATTATGATTATCATGTAATGGGACGAACAGTTAGTAAAACTTGATATACTAGCATGACGACCCTCACAACTATAAAAGCTTACAAGAATATACTAATATGGAAATTAAGGATATTCCTACTTGCTGATAAGGATACTTTAAAAATATTCTCATCAACTGAATCACTAGGGAGTAAGTCCTGAAGAAATAGGAACAGAAATAGAACTTATGGGATACCTGAGTTTGGTACAGGCTTGTTAGACAGATGCTAATAGATACAAGACCTACAACTCTTTGCAGAGCTTGTAAGAATATCAGGACTTTCACATGGTACAAATGTTTTGGCTTAATAATGCCCAAGAGTTTGTAGAAATGGACAAGCAACTCTTTCACAACATAACAGTGAGAGATGACATAATGAACTATTTAATAGATCAGGCTTAGATAATAGTGATGCCTTTAAGATAATGGAATTTGTAAGAGTTGCAAACCCTAAAAGGAGCCAGAAAACTGGGAAAAATTTTCTATGATGAAGGATGTTCCTGACTGGTATATAGATCTAGAAGAATAGAATATATGTTTCTAAGAGGCATGCTGTTGCCTATGTTATGATGGCAATGAGAATAGCATACTTTAAAGTTCATCAACCACTTGTATTCTATGCAGCTTTCTTTATCGAGAAAAGCAGATGACTTTTGATATGGAAGTTATGAGTAAGGGAGTTCTTGCAAAACAAAATTAGAAGAGCTATCATGAACCTAAACTAGATCCTAAGAAAAAGAATGAAATGCTTATATGTGAATTGTAGAATTAGAAGCAAGAGTAGTAGGAACTTTCACCTGTAGATATTTAGTTTATCTGAAGGCAGAAAATTCTAAAGAAGATGGTAAAAATTAGAATACCTTTAATTGGAATAAGTGGACTTGGTGGCAGTAATTGAAAATAGTCTAAAGAGAGAAGAAGCTAAATTTTATTTCAGTTGAAGATTTAAAAGAAGAACAAAAGATGTCACAGACAGTGGCAGATAAGTTAGTATTGGAGCAATTTCAAGTTTGGAGTGAAACAAATCAAATTTCGTTATTTTAAAGGAGGTAGTTTTGATTATAAAGTAAAGTAGTATTGTTTTACTATTATCATTGACTGCATTTTCATATAATTTTCCAATAGAAGATCCCTATTCGGCAACAATCAGGAAGTTCAACAAATGATGACAGAAGGAATTATGGAGAATATACCATTAAAAGTATATGAACACAAATTAAGGATCCAAAAGATATACCGATGCATTTTGGTATGCAACAACTTAAATTTTCTTGAAACATAAGAAAGCACCTTTTAATTTTTGTGCAGGAACAGGTTCTGACTATAATGCATCTAGAGTAAAGTTCATGCAAAAGAATATTTCACTACAGCAGGATATCATACTATTGCTATTAGCTCTCAAAATGAGTCAACAATTTATGATTTCAGCATCTTCTAATACTGTACCAGGTTACTGATGGAAGATAATAAAGATATTTATAAGGCTATGTCGCTTTATGATAAAATCAAAAGATCAAGAGAGGTTACAGATATATATTATGGGGTTATAGTTTAGGTGGAACTAATGCTGCAGTTTTATCATATAGATGAAACTGAAAAAGCTTTTAACTTCAAAAGAGTATTTATGGTAAACCCTCCCAGAATTATATGACTCAGCTGTAAAATTAGATAAATATTTAGATGATTACACAGGTGGTAAAACAGAAAATATAGAAAAACTATTAAATACAACTTAGCAAGACTTAAAATGGATTGACAAATGAATATGCTAACATAGGAGCAGATACTATTTACAATATAGTTATGGGAGATTTCTTATCTGACGAAGAAAAAGAGCATATAGGATTAGCTTTTAGATTTGACATCAAATGACATTTCCTTTCTCAGATCTCTTAACAAAAAGTGAGTCTATACATGAAGCCTACAGCTAAATTAACTAAGTTTACTAATATGAAACCTTATTTTAAAGCAGTAAATTTTGCAAACTTTTGAAGACTATGTTGATAAAGTTGGTTTACCATATTATCGCAAAAACAAAATAAAAGCATCAAGTATAGACGATTTAAAGAAAGCTTCCAAAGTCTAAGACTTATTGAGGATTATCTTAGAACATCACCTAAAAATAGCTGCTGTAACAATGCAGACGAGTTAATTTTAAGTCAAAAAGATATGGCCTTTTTAGATGTATTTAAAGACAGATTAGTTGTCTATCCAAGAGGTGGACACTGTGAAATATGTTCTACAAAGAAAATGTAGATGTTATGGTAAATTTTTGTAAATAAGGGGTCTTTAAAATATGAAAATTATTATTACTACTGAGTATTTTAAGCCTAAGTTTAGTTTCTTGTGCTAATACGAGTGAGGTTAAAACAACTAACACAGAAACTAGTGATGAAGCAGCATTACTACAGAAAAGAATTTTATTGCTGAAGAATATGATCCGTGGGAACCATTTAATAAAAGAATGTACTATTTTAACTATCAAATAGAAAGATTAGTAATAACTCCTATAGTGAATACTTATAAATTTATAACTCCAGATTTTTGTTGAAAATAGAATAAGAAGTTTTCAAAAATGCAAAGTTTTTAAATACTATGGCAAACTCAGCTTTTCAATTAAAGGGAAGAAAATCAATGAGAGCTTTAGGAAGATTTACTATGAATACTGTATTAGGGCTTGGAGGACTTTTTTGATGTAGCTTCTGAAAATGGGAATGCCAAAACCTTATGAAGATTTTTGGATTGACTCTAGCACATTATGGAGTAGGAAGAGACCTTATTTAGTTCTACCTTTATTAGACCTACATATTTAGAGATGCTGGAACAGGAGTTGACTCTCACTCAGCAGGAGATAGATATATATAATAGAATGAGACTATTTAGTACATCTAGTGTTCCTGTTACTGCTTTAAGAGGAATTGATATGAGAAAGAATATTGATTTCTACAATATCAAACAAATTCACCATTTGAATATGAATACGTAAGATATCTATATGGAAAAATATAGAGGAATACAAGAAGCAGCTAGTGAAAAATAAAACAGGAGGGTTTATAATGGATTTAAAAGAAAAAGTATTAGGGTACAAAAGATGAAGTAGTAAAAAGAAATTCAAAAATGCAGCAGAGTAAAAAGTGTTAAAGAAGCTCCATTACCTGGAATGCCTTTGGGAAGGGCCAGCAAAAGCTTTAGATCATTTTATGGACTTAGCTGCAAAAACTTGGGTTTTAAAGCTGATTTGATAACTATGCTATGCATATTGATATGGGAGAAGGAGATGAAAACTTTTGAGGAATACTTGCTCACGTTGACGTAGTACCAGAAGGAGATAACTGGACATATCCTCCATATTCAGGAACAATAGCAGATGGAAAAATCTGTAGAGGGACATTAGATGACAAGAGGACCTGCTGCAAATTCCCTTTATTTTGCTATGAAAGCAATAGAATGCTGGAATAAAATTAAATAGTTAGAATGATATTAGGAGCAGATGAAGAAAGTGGAAGTGCTTGTTTAAAATATTATTTTGGGGAATTAAAAATGCCTCAACCTACTATAGATTACACCAGATTCAAGTTTCCTGTAACTTATGCAGAAAAAGGAAGTGTAAGAGTTAAAATAAAGATTCCACACTCTTTACAAGATGTAGTAATAAAAGGGTGGAAATGCTTTTAACTCTGTTCCAAACAAAGCTAATGGAGAAATCCCTGTAGATATGCTTGGAGAAGAAACAAAAATAAAGTTGAATTTGAAAAGAGAAGGACATATAAAAGTAGTTTCAGCAGGAATCCCAGCTCATGGAGCATATCCAAGCAAAGGATACAATGCAGTATCAGCTCTTTTTGAAGTTTTAAAAGATTTTGAAGTTAAGAATGAAGAATTAAAAAGTATAGTTACATTCTTTTGATAAATTTGTAAAATGGAAACTGATGGAGAATCTTTTGGAGTTAAATGTACTGATGGAGAAACAGGAGAATTAACTCTAAATTTAGAAAAATTTAATTTAGAAAATAATGAACTTGAAATTTGGTTAGATATGAGAATTCTGTTAAAATTAAAATGAACAAATAATAGAAACTATTAAGAAAATACTGAAGATTTTGGATATGAATTTGTATACATTCAAATACTCAACCTTATATGTACCAAAAGATAGTTTCTTTAGTTTCAACTTTAATGGATATCTATAAAGAATTAACAGGAGATATTAATGCACAACCAGTAGCAATTGAGGAGGAACTTACGCTAAATATGCAACACTGTTGCCTTTGGAGCTTTACTTCCAGATCAAGAAGATAGAATGCACCAAAAGAGATGAATATTAGAGATCTCAAAATAGATAAACTTCTTCAAATATAGGTGAAAGCTTATTTACAAGTTGGCAAAATAGATAGGAGAAATTATGTGGAAAAATTAACACAGAGTCCAAAGACACTATTGACGAATACACAAAAATAGGTTTGAAATCGATTTGAGTTTTCTAATCTTTTCTTATGGAGCTTTGGAGAAACACAGAATGTAAATAGAAAATGATGTTTTGACTATCAGAAGTAACATATGGTGAGGCATATTACTATATGCCCTATCCCTATGATACTCCTGAAAATATAACTGCTATGAAAGAAAAATAAAATATCATGAGGAAAATGTGCCTATTCACTATTTTACAGAACATTGGGTATGAAAAATTAAAAGATGATTTTAATTTACAAGAGAAAAGAGATTATGAGGACTATATTTATTCTTATGAAAGTCTATCAACTTTAAAGGGTGACATTATGCTAAAGATAGAGTAGCTAATTTTAGAAAGAATTATGAATATACTTATGAAAGTATAAGTAAGGATAATATAGGAAGTAATTGCTTTTCAAGAAAAATGGTATAAACTTCTATTCAGAGTTTGGTGGAGAAATTCTAAAAATGAAAAATGAGGGAATAATGCAACTTTTATTACGATAGCTTAGATATCAAAGGTGGTTTTTAAAGTTAATCAAATTATTGTTATAGTCTAGGAGAAGCATTGAACAATAAATGGTATTAGTTCACTGAAAGAAAGTTTTAATTGACTATATAGGAAGTTATCAAGCAATAAATATGATATATTACAAGAAGAATGGCAAGGCTATGAATTAGTAAATAGAAGATGATTTTGCTGATGAAGGATTAGAGAAGCAAAAATGTCATACAAACCCTTTATCTGTTAAAAATATAGCATAGAAAAAGAATGTGTAGATAATTATTTTTAGAAAAGAATTACTGGAGGATCATGTATATAAAATTATATTACAACTTATCGGTGGTTTAGGTCTATTTTTGCATGGTAGGAACACATGTCAACAAGTATGCAGAAAAATAGCAGGGTCCAAAGTTAGATTTTAGCTTCTTTAATAACAATAGAATATTAGGTATCAGAGTTGGAATTGTTATAACAGCTTTTAGGTGCAGTCATCATCTGTTAGCCAGTTATGATCAGTTGGTTTTAAAATGCTCGCTATAACTTTTAAAACAAGCATTAGAGTTATTTTAGGGCAAATATAGAACAACTATCACAGGTTGGTTACTTAGTTTTCAGATATAGGTAAGTATGATTTCCACAGTTGGAGTAGCAGCTATCCTATATATGTTTATGAGAAAAGGCTAGGAAACAAATCTAAGTGCAATCATTGGAGTTGATTAATATGATTACAACCTATGAGCCAAGCTCTTAGCCCTTTAAAAGATATGCCAGAATTCATTGAAATGTTTAAGATGTTTAGGTTGACTCACTTTGGTCTACTAAAAGTAACAGCAGTAGGGAGCAATATAACAGCCTTAATTCAATCTTCGGCAGCTACTATAGGTATAACAATAGCACTTGCAACACAGGGGGCTAATTGACTATCAAGCAGCAGTTGCCTTAGGTTTTAGGAGAAAATGTAGACAACAGTAACAGCTTCTCTTGCTTCTTTGGGGCTAAACTCAATGCAAAAAGAGCAGCTTTTGCCCATACACTTATTAATTTAATAGGGTTCTTTGCAACTTCTATATTTAGATTATTTAAAATTTTTAAATAATTTTGTTGATCCTGGGACATCATATGGGAGCAGCAACAGCAGCAGCTCATACAATTTTTAATATAAGTGATGTAATAATATTAACACCTTTTGTTGGGCTCTTAGATAAATTACTATTATACATTGTTAAGATACAGGTGAAGATGAACAAAGAGTAACTGCTTGCTTCTTTGAAAAATGACTTCACCCAATGTAATCATAGATCAAACAAAATAGAGGTAAGCTCTATGGTAACTATGATGATGATGTATTCTTAAAATTGGAAGAATCATTAAAAGAAAAAGAAAAATTAGCAATACAATGAAGATATTAGTTGCAGCTGAAGATAAACTAGATTTATATGAAAAAGAAATTTATGATTCAATTTCTCATTATTAAGTAACCTTTGAGTAAATCTTAATTGAAGATACTGAATGAACTTATTACGTGATGAGTATGAAACTATTGGTGACTATCAAAACAGAATAGCAAATAGACTATACATGCTTTATGAAAACTCTATTGACCCTCTGATGAAACTAGAGCCAAGATGATATTCAAGCTTCATTCTCTTTCTGCTGAACTATTTAATGATATTAGTAGACAGTAAAACAGGAGAAAAAGAACTATATTCAACAGGTCTATATCAAGAGTTGAAATCTTATTATAAAGAAGTAAAAAGAGAGCATTTCTCAAGATCTCGAGAATATACCCTGCAAGATTGAATACAGGGTTACTTAGATATCATCACACTATAAGAGAATAGCAGACCATACTTATAATATTATTGAGTATGTTATGAAAATAAGTTATTTTTATCAACTTGGAAAGGAAATCACTGATATGGATAATTTAGATATTTTTGAAAATGCATGTAAATATTTTCAGAGACTGAATTTTTAAAGAAATTTTATCTAGTAAAGTTAATAGCTTAAATAATAAAGATTGGATTCTTAGCAAGGGAAGTACAAAAACTTGTAAAGCTGATGAAACAGGCAAGAAAGATGAGTTGACTAAATTATGGATTAAAAATAGAATTATCAGTAGCTGATGTTCAGATTATTTGGAATGAATTTTTCTTCATTTTTACAAAAGCTTATGTAGAAAAATATTGAGCACTCCCAAATAACGGAAAAATAGCTACGATATGAGTTTTTGGCAAGAAGTTCTATAGAGATGAAATTAGATGTTCTATTTATTTAGCCAATGAATGGAATATTCACAAATTTCTCTCAGGCTTCCGTTGTACCCTAGATATAGTGATTATTAAAAATAATGGTGTTGATAAATTCTTCTATCAACACCATTTATTATACAATCAAAAGATTTAAAAACACAAACTTTATAATAAAAAGAGATAATATACATATTTATTATGAAAGTGTTGGAATAAAATTATTTTTCTAATGTAATATTATGTGAACACAAAAATAAATCGATTTTTAAGAATATGCTCGAGACGACTACAAGCCTCCTAAAGCGTTTAAATTTATTAAATAGGGGGATATCCTGAATTAGAAGGAAACAAGAGTATCAAAAGTGGAGAGCTTAGGATAACTGATAAAGAGTAATACTGATAAAAGAATAAAGGAGACCAGCTATGAGAACTAAGTTGAGAATACAATCTCTGGATGAATGGGAATAGATGAGGAATGGAATTTGAATGTACATTACCAATTATTAAAAATAAAACCATAATATTTTGGAGCTTATAATATGAACTTTGAAATAACAGATAATATAGGTATCAGTCCAGAAGAGTATAAAAGGAAATTGTATAATAATTATCGTAAAAAGCTTATAAAAATATGTTAGTTACAATAATCTAATATTACTGCATATAGTTTTAATATTAAATTTCATGATAAATTAAAAGATGAAATAATAATGGAAGAAATTTGTAGAAAAATTTTGATAGAATAGAAAATTGAAAGTTTTCACCTGGTTGTGATTTTTCCATACTATCTATGTCTATTTATTTTCAATATTTAGGAGAAATTTAGTAGAATTTGAGATGGAGTTAATAGCTTATAGTGAGGAAGAAAGAATATTAGAATTCTAAATTGATGAAAGATGTTAATCGTAGAAAAGAAAGAGAAAAAGCATAGGGAAACTAGAACAGATACATACTGAACAATTAATTCTAAATTTATGATTTTTAGATATAGAAAAATCATAATAAAGGAGCTGTGTATGAAATAAGAATAAAATTACAACCTTACATAGAAATGAATTAAATTTTTCAGAAGCTTTCTGTACAGTACCACAATAATGGATCAAAAACAATGATATGGGGAGCTTATATGTAGACGTAAATATGTCAGAGAGTATGGTATCAATTACCTGAAAAATTTAAAGAAAAATAAGGAACGATAAAGGATACACTATAAACTCTATGATAATAACTGTAACAGATATTACAGCATATAGTGTTGAGTATTAGTAATCATGAAAAATTGAAGATACTACAACAATGGAAGAGATTTATGAAGATTTTTCAGAAAGTAAGAAAATAGAAAGATATGTAAATGTGATTTTCCTTACTCAAATATAGAAGTGTATTTTCAAAATTTAGGAGAAATATATATTGACTTTGAATTAGAAGATTGCATGTTATGAAAAAGAAGCTAAGGAAGATGGAAAATAAAGAAATAGAAAGAAGAAAATTAAGGAAGTATATAAAGAGTAGAACCGAGGTTATAAAGGTTAGTGAAGAAATATTGAAGGAATAAAAAGAAAGATATAATACAAAGTTATTAGATTCATGACGAGGAGCAGTCTAAGTTTGAAAAATATTAAAAGTCTTATAAAGAAAATAGCATTCCAAAAAGAAAGTCTTTTACTAATATTTGAAAAATTTCTCTTCTTATAGATAGAGAAAATTGATAGTTTACTTTTTAATTTAAAATATATAATGTTAATAATACAAAAAGTGCAGAAGAACTAAGAATAACGATTCCAGAAAATATTAAAAATGAGACAGGATACTGGCTTAACAGATATGCAAGCAAAAATTAGGGAAAGAAGAAGAGGAAAACTTTTTAGAGAAATTGAGATAAATTAAATCTTAAAAAGTTTATAAAAGTGGAACATATGAATTTTTCTAAATCATTAAGAAAAATATTAACAGAGAAGAGATATCTAAATCTAATAAAGATATAATTTAATTAGTATCAGCTATAAAAACATTTTATTTTTATGACTTATGGAATAATAGAGTAATATTGAGATATTGGCAGAAATAACAGATTTTAGAAAGAAAACAAAGGCTTTAAAAGTAGTGAAAGACCAACAGGTAAACTGATAGAATAATAAGATTAAGAAAAATAGGAGAATAATTATGAAAATTAAACTAAAGCAGAGCCTAACTGGGAAATATGGATATATGAATCCTACCTATAGTACCTATAATTACAAATGGAACTATGATATTTGGAGCATATAATGTAGATTTTAAAATGACAGCTAATATATGGAAACAGCGTCAGAAGAATATAAAAAGAAAATATATAGATATAACTGGATATAAAATCTATGTTAATTGCAGTTATACAGATATAACTGCATATAGTTTTTGTAGGTTTGATTACAATACTCAAACTAAAAAGATAACGCATAACAATGGAAGAAATTTATGACTTTTGATAAAAATAAAAGAGTGAATCCTTTCTTCCTAGTTGTGATTTTCCGTATTCATCAATGTCTATTTATTTTCAGAGCTTAGGTAAGTATGTGCAAGTAGATTTGGACGAATTGGTTGCTATTTCTGATGAAGAAAATTCACATCAACATAGAATAACACCTCACAATAGAAGCTTCAAATTATAGAAAAAGAAAGAGAGAACAACACAGGAAAATTAGAACAAATATATAATGAACAACTTGGTATAAAATCTGTGTAAATAAAAGTATAGATGAACTTTCAAAAGAAGAAACTCAAAAAGTTTTTAGATAATTTTTACTATGAGATACTTTAAATATGTTAGTAAAAGTAATTATCAAAAGAATTTGAGGATTATAATTTCTAATAAGCAGAGATGAAATAAGTAGTGGATTGACAGATATTCAGATTAAAATAAAACAGCAGAGGGATGATATATCAAGAACTTAAAGAGAAATTTTGACAGGAGCAATCATGAAAATAAAAATAAAATTGGAATCTCCGGAGAATATATTGAATTTATCTAATTCTTTCACTTGTACAATACCAATAATAATGGATAAATCAATGATGTTTGGAGCTTATGGTGTAGATTTAAATGTGCCAGAACATATTTGGTGTCAATTACTCCAGAAGAATGTAAAATAAAATATATATAACCATAGAGAACACATCATAAAGCTATGATAATTACTCTAACTAATATAAGTGCATACAGTGTAAAGCCTTAGTGAGCACAGAGAAGTTTAAAGACCAATAACAATGGAAGAAATTTTTATAAAGATTTTTCTGAAAATATAGAAAGACTTTTATGTAGAATGTGATTTTCCATATTCAAAATATGTCTGTCTATTTCCAAAATTTAGAGAAATATATGCAGAATTTGAATTAAGAAGATTAGTGCGGTTATGAAAAAGAAGCTAAGGAAGAATGGAGAGTTAAAGGAAAGAGAAAGAAGAAAAATAAGAGAAATATATAAATCAGAATCAATTTTCCTTAGGAAAAATGGAAGAAAAAGAAGGAGGAAGATTTCAAAGTTTTATATGCAATAATCATATGAGTGAGAAAATATCAAGAAGATTTTGCAGAAAAATCAACCTCATCCTTAATCCCAAAATATTTAAGTTTAGACTTTCTAATATTAATATTAGCTGCAGCACTAGGAATAGAAATTTCGAGATAATATAAAGTATGATATAGGATACTGTCTAACGGATCTCACAAACAGAAATTATGACAGAAGAAGAAAAGAAAGCAATAGAAGAAATTAGATGGAATGTCAGTATATGAAGATTAAGAAACTTTTAATATAGGGTGCTGGAGCACCAATGATGTACTATCTGATTATACAAGAGTTACATGGCTGAAGGAGAAGAAAGCACAAAAAGCACCAGCAACAAAATATCTACACGTCAGAATAAAAATAGGAAACCCACAGTGTGTGAACTGCACGACCCAACACCACGAGTGCTAGAGCCACGAGTGTTCTAACTACATTTAATAAAAATGATAAATTAGCAATATAAAGGCTGCTACAAGTAGCTAGAAAAATTTTCAACTGGAGACGAAAAATATTATGCTAAATCCGAAATTGACATATTAAATGAAGTTAAATAACACTATTTCCAATACTGAAGATAAATACAAAAGTCAGTTATTATAATAGAAAAAGAAAGTTCCTTATGGAACAAAAGATAGTGTACACATTCAGAAGGAAGGTCTGATGGATTAAATAAGACAATAGAAGTATATGATGTTGATAAAATTCATCTTCAATGATATCTAAAATAGTAGAGAACAAAGAAAACTAAAGTCCCAAATATGACAATGCAAGAAATATATGATTTAGCAACAAAAGAAAGGATTAAACTGTTGAATTAAAAGGCTGGAGAAACTGGAATGGGACCATTTGCAATATAGTTGGAAATGGAAAGATAGAAATATAGTGGAAAGAGAAAATAAAAAGGAATGTAGTAAATATATAGAAGTAATAGCAATGGAAACGCATAATTCAAGCGTATTTTAATTGGTACTGATGATGGATTACAGGTTGTTTTGGAGGTCCTGGATATGAATATAATCCCTACAAATATAGAGAAAGCTTTTCGAATTAATATTTGTGGAACAGCCCAAAATCAAAATAGAGGCATAAATGAACATGAATATTGTGGAATTTCATTAGTGATGATATAAAAGATATAATAGAAAATTTGATATATCAAAAATAGAATACAGAGATTCTACGAAAAGGTTATATTTTAAATTAGGAAATTTTTCACAAGTTTAGAATGCTTTCCTTTTCCATTCCTATTGGAAACAGGAAAAGTTATATATATATTATAATTTTTGATGAAAATTTTAAATTATTTAATGAATTAGAAATTTGGCAAGAGCTAACAAATGAAATAAAAGAAAAGTATGAGGTTATATTATGATGAGTGATGATGGTATTTATTTATCTATATATAAATATTTATAGCGCGGATGAAGGCTATGGAAGAATAGCGAGTTTAAGGATTATAAGGAAAGAACTAGTTTTATTTTTGATGCCCAAGAGATATTCGTTGGATATTACAACAAGATAAAAATAACAAACTATTTGGAGTGTCAAAAATCTTCAAGATATATATAATTCTTTTATATGATAGTAAAACATTAGATGCTGATATAGAAAAGAGAAATCTATGGGCAACTAGATAACTATAAATTTATTTCTTGGTTTATTAACAAGAGATATAAAAAGTGTTCAAAATTTAGAAACAGGAGAGTTTGTAAGAATTCATCTAGAATAAATAATTAGACTAGGAGAAAGTCAGATGAAACAAATACTATATGAAGACAATAATAATAATGCAAAATATTTAATGAGCATATTAGCTCCAAGTTCAACAACAAGTTGAAACTGTCATTTTTAAAGAACTTTTTATGTTTTGATTTTGTATGCATAGTGGATAGAGGTGATAATGGAATAATGCCACCTGAGATAGAAGAAGTATATAATTTTGGGATAGAAAGAGAACATGTAATAATGGTTGAGCATAATTATTTAATAAAAATATTATATATAAGAACAGTATATTATGCCAATATCAAAACTGGTGACGCAAAATGATAAATTTTCAATAAAATGATGGAGATATAATAGAAATAAGAGGAAATATAGAAAATAATATACGCTTTTGGTACTCTAACAAATGGAAAAATGAGTTCCTATTTACCCTTAAATAATGGGCTTACATGTCAAGGAAAAGTCAAAACATATTATTTTTATTGAGCTGAAAAAGTAATTAGGATAAAGAGAAGCAAAAATTTTATTAATTATTCTTTCAAGCGATGGCGGTATAATCAAGTACCTCCCATAGGAGTGATTATTATGGATATGATTAAAGACTTTGAGTAATGTGAAAGAAATTTTAACTAGAAATGAAAAATATGCACATAATCTGAAATTGATATAGCAAAAGGATGATACTATTTCTAATTCAGAAGATAAATGCATCAGTTATTATAATAGAAAAAGAAGTTCCTTTATGGAACAAAATATAGTGTACGTCCAGAAGGAAGGTCTGATGGATTAAATAGAGGACAATAGAAGTATTATGATGTTGAGGAAAATTCATCTTCAATGATATCTAAATAGTAGAACAAGCTAAGAAAGAGATATTCATTTGCCTGAGGGAAATACTCACAGAAGTATACGGTGAGTATTAGAAATCAAAATGTATCGCTTGAAAAACAAGAATTTATATATAAATTGATTCCAATGGAATGGCAGAAAAGAAAATATACATTTTATAAAAGGAGTTATAGTAATGAGATAATAAAAGTTATGTTACATTATCTGTTATTAGTTCATTTAAACGTGAATTGGTAGCAGAAATGAGATATAGAGTGATAAAATTAAAGAAATTATAAAAACTGAAGAAAGAGTTGAAGAAGGAATTTTCGATCTCTTTTAATTGACTTTTATAAAATATATAAAACTATGAGCAAAGTGAAAATTACACATTAATGAAATTGAATTATTATTCAAGAAATATAAAATTTTATGAGTGATATAAAATTTATTTAAAGAATTTAAAGATATTTTCGCAAATAGTTGAGTTAGAGAGCAAGAGAGTTATTTTACTCGATAAATTTAAAGAAATAGCTATATGTTTATTACCAGAAGAGACAATACCTATCCTCCATTAGATGATAGAAATTTTATGATACTTTACTCTCCAGAAGCTGAGCCAATATGGTTAGCAGAAAATGAAGATACTTAAATGTTTCTAGGCATAACTAAAAGACTCTTTATTTTGGATATATATCATATAAGAACATACAAAAATGGAAATAGAAGATGGTATAAGAATTGTATATTTTGGGAAAAGATTTTAAAAGCGAAGAATATTATGTTAATGGGAAATTTCAAGCAAGAGTAAATGTATATTATAGTGATGGAGATAAAGAAATATATTATATGAGAAAAGAATAAAGATGGACTATATGATATGGAAAATATATATATTTCTTCGAAAGATGGAATGATATCAGAGTGGATATTATTCAACAATTGAAAACGGGTAATGTTACTTTATTATCATTTAGATGGAAACTATATGAAAAGGGCTTCAAGAAAAGGTTATTTAATAAAGGAGACTTCTATTCTTTATGATACGCATGGAGAAATATAATAAAAGAGGTTAATGACAAGTAATGCCGAAACAAAGTAAATTATTTAGATGAAGACTATAAGAAAAATCTTAGAACATAAGTATGGGAATTATTATGGAGATATAGAGTGAAGCAGATAAAATATTTTCTACTGAACTCATATAAATGAAATAGAGGAAACTTGGAACTGGTTACATAAAATGCTTATAGAACCAGAAAATACAAATCCAATTTCAATCAAATATCTATAGGTGTAAACCAATTTTTAAAAGATGAATATATATGTCACTTAACTGGGCTATTATGGCTAATGGGAAAAATAGAAGCTGCAAAAATACTTTTTAGCAGGGAGGAGATCCAAATTTAGCTGATAAAGGAGTTAGAGAAATTCCAGTATATAAGAGTTTGTTATATGAAACCATTTAATAAAGAACTCCTTGAATATATTTTAGCTTATGGAGATATAGAAGAATATAAAAAGAAATGGTACTGCTATACTAGGCATCTTTATGAACATATACAAAATAATAAATTGAGATCTCTTCAAAGATGCAGGAGAATATCTTTTTGAATATGATAAAGATATGATATGGTAAGGATTTTATTTTATAAATAAACATAAATCTCTTTTAAAAGATGAAGCAGATAGTCTTTTTACATGAAGCAGTTAATGATTTTGGATATAGTATAAAAAGCTTTTAGATGAAGGTTATGATAAAAATATAAAGAATTCTTTGAACTATACTCCACTAGGTAAAAAGCATTTTCAATCTGTAGTTAGAAAATTCTACAAGCTACGTAGAGATAAGTGATTTCCATATGATGGAACAACAGATAGTATAAAAGCCTTTATAATAAAGACTAGATGAATGGTTGAATGAAGACTCTAAAATTAAGGATAACGGTGAATTAATAGAAAAAGAGAAGCACCCTAATTATTTGATATTTGAGGTAGAATTACCCATAGGAAAAGATATAATGGGCAAATCAAAATTAAAATAAAATCAACAGGCTGGTGCAAAATCAACACTCAGAATTATGGGAACAACTTGTCCCAGAAACAGGTGTTGCTGGAAACACTACAAGGAGAGGTAATAAGATTATCTGGAAAAATAGCTTATGAAATAATTGATAATAGATGGATTGAATTGGGGTAAAAATACAGAGTGATTAAGAAATCTTATAAAATACTGAAACAAATGGCTACACCTTTATCAAAAGACTATTTAGAAAAGAGCAAGAAGAGTGAAGATGATTTAGATGAGAATATAAAATGTAGTTACTGATGATGAAATAGAACTAGTAATGGAATATGCAGTAAATGGGTGCACAACACAAATTTAGCCAATTTCACTTGGAAAGGTTGACTATAATTATAAATTACTATAAGTATTCTAAAATATTTTTAATTTATTCCATAGAAGCATATTAGTCTACATAGAAAAAGGAACGAAAGAAAATAAGTTAGTTATTAATTCATAACGACGTAAGGTTAGAAAATATAAAAATTATGGAGGTAAAAGTTAGGAATGCAACTGAGGAACTAATGGGAAAATATGCTAAAAATTGGAGCTGAAAAAGGGAAGCATCAGTGATGAAAGAAATAGAAAATGATAAGGAATTGATAAAATACCTTGAAGGACAAAAACTTCGGGAGCAGCCTGCGATAACTTACAGTCTATGAGTTAAGTGATGCTTGGATAGAAACAATAAGAAAACAAATATCTGGACAAGCACTCTAACAAAATATATAGAGTTTAAAAAGGTTGAACTTGAAGCACACAAAAGCATATAGCACAATGAAAATTAAATATCAGCTGATATAAAAAGAAAATGGAGTTTAATGACTCCATGGTTAGTATGTGCAACATATTGATTAAACACAAAATACAATACAATTAGTAGTAAGAGAGAGTATTAACAATGCTATTTAATAGTTTAGAGACGTATCAAGCTAAAGTTATCCTGTTAAATAATAAATGAAAGGAGTTAAATAATTATGATATGGGAAGAATTAAAAAGCAGAAAATTTTGTAGAAGAAGATTTTATAGAACTTAGAGACTCAGTAGAAGAAATCAGCAAAATTTTGAAAAATATATGATATGAGAAAAGAACTCAAAAGGATATATAGAAGATGAAAGATAGGAGAAATCAATACAACATTAAAAGATTAACAGATAAAGAATTAATAAATTTAGTTGAATTGCGAAGAACTTATTTTAATTTTCATGAAATAGCTCTTCAGAATATGAGTCTATGATAAGATGATTTAGAGAAAACACACAGAGTTAACAGAGAAATAACAGTAGTAATAGAAAGATTATTCTTTTATAAAATTACAGATAGATTATCATATATCTTAGTATAGAGACAATTAATTTAAGAAAAGCTATGTAGATGGAAACTATATTTATAGGTTATTTGTCAAATAGTGTTGATAAATCTATGAACTGACCTAATTAAGAGAATTTTGAGAATAAAACTTAAAAAATTCTTTTTATTGAAAAATAGTTCTTGACAATTGAATAGGTATTCAATTATAATATATACAGTTGAATAGGATAATCAAAATTGTTTATATATAAAAAGAGGTGAAACTATGAAAGCAATAAAATCAGTAAAACCTGTAAACTCTTGCGATTGCGATAGGTAAATAAAGAAATTGTTGAAGTAAAAAGAATTCCTAATGATGAAATTCTTGAGATTTATCAGACTTCTTTAAAGTTATAGGAGATGGTACAAGAATAAGAATCTATGGGCATTAGATGTAAGTGAGATGTGTGTTTGTGATATAGCCAATGTTTTTAAATATGACAAAAATCAGTTGTATCTCATCAATTAAGAGCTCTAAGAGAAGCAGACTTAGTAAAGTTTAGAAAATCTGGAAAAAGAAGTCTTTACTCTTTAGCAGATAATCACGTAAAAGAAATTTTTGAACAAGGTTTAGTACATATACAAGAAGAAAAAGGAGAGGATTAATATGAAAAAGTTTTTAAATTGAAGGATTGAATTAGTGCTCACTGTGCATCTAAGATTGAAGAGAAAGTTGGAAAATTAGAAGGAGTTAAATCTAGTTAGTGGTAAACTTCATGACAACTAAAGATGACTCTTGAAAGTGAAAAATATGGAAGAAGTGAAGTTGAAAAAGTAAAGAAAATTAGTGAATGAAGTTGAACCTGATGTAAATATGGTAAAAAGCATAGTCAAATTTTAATAGAATGGTCTGGTGTATTATGAGAAAGAAATAATTATTGCTATTTCTGCTATACTGTTTACTTTAACTCTATTTATAAGAATGCCTCAAGCACTACAACTTATACTAATACTTGTAGCCTATGTTTTAGTGGGAAAAGATACAGTCTTATTTGCTGTTAAAAAGATAGAAAGAGGATTTTTAGATGAGAAATTTTTAATGACAGTGGCAACTTTAGGAGCTATTTTTAATAGAGAGAATATCCAGAAGCATTGGTTGCAGTTATGCTTTTGTATGAAATAGGGAGTTGTTTCAAGGTTATGACAGTTAATAAATCAAGAAAATCTATTGCATGCTATGATGGATATAAAGCCTGAGTTTGCAAATGTTATCGAGATAATAAAACCCAAAGAGTTGATCCCTGATGAAGTAGAAATTGAGAAATCATTGAAATAAGACCTGGTGAAAGAGTTCCACTAGATGCAACTATAATAAAAGGTGAAACAAGCCTTGATACTTTCAGCATTAACAGGAGAATCAGTTCTCGTTGAGGCAAGAGAAGGAGCAAATATTCTTAGTGGTTGTATCAATATAAATGGTTTAATCACAGCAAAAGTAACAAAAGAATACTTTGATTCCACAGTTAACAAAGTTTTAGATTTAGTTGAAAATGCAGCAGCTAAAAATCTAAATCAGAAAGATTAATAACAAGATTTGCAAAAATATATACACCAATTGTTATAGGACTAGCTATTTTTATTAGCACTTCTTCCACCTATTATAAGTGGAGAATATAATTTTTAGATTGTGGTATTTTAGAGCTCTATCATTTTTAGTTGTTTCTGTGCCCTTGTGCCTTTTGTAATTTCTGTACCACTTGAGCTTTTTAGTGGAATTGGTGCAGCTTCAAAAAGCAGGAGTTTTAATAAAGGGAGGAAACTATTTAGTACATTAGCTAAAGGTTGATACAGTTGTTTTTGATAAAACAGGAACTCTAACTAAGGGAGCTTTTCAATGTTCAAAAAGGTTGTAGTCCATGATAAAAATATAGATGAAAATGAATTTATGTTTTATGTTGCTAGTGCTGAATCAGGCTCAAACCACCCTATATCAAAGTCTATACAAAAATATTATAATAAAGAGATTGATAACTCATCTATAAATAGTATTAAAGAAATTTCTGGTAAGGTATAGAAGCTATTATAAATAATAAAAAGTTCTTGTTGGAAATGAAAAATTAGTAAAATCTTCCAAAGGATATTTCTGTAACTGATGTAGGAACGATACTTTATGTTGAGATTAATAATGTATTTTCAGGTTATAGTAATTTCTGATGAAATAAAAGAAGATGCTAAAAAGAGCTATAAAAAGAATTGAAAAATATAGGAATTAAAAAGAATATAATGCTTACAGGTGACTTAGAAAAGGTAGCTAAAAAGTTGGAGAAGACTTAGAATTAGATGAAACTTATTCTAATCTTTTACCTCAAGATAAAGTAAGCAAATTCGAAGAAATAATAAAAATAAAACATCAAAAGGCTCTGTAATCGTTGGTGATGGTATAAATGATGCACCTGTTCTGCTAGAGCAGATGTGGGAATTGCTATGGGTGCTAGTGGGCTCTGATGCTGCGATAGAGGCTGCTGATGTAGTCATTATGACAGATGAACCTAGTAAGATAGTAACAGCTATTAAAAGCTCTCAAAAAGACTATGAAGATAGCAATGCAAAAATATGGCTCTTGCCTTTGAATAAAAAGTTATTGCTCTTATTTTTAAGTGCCTTAGGAATAGCTGATATGTGATGGCAGTTTTTGCTGATACAGGAGTTACTATACTTGCTGTTTTAAATTCATTTAGAGCCTTGAGTTGAAAAATAATTCACTTTGATAAAAATTAGTTATTATAGTACTAAAAATTTAAGGAGTATTTTGAAATGATAAACACAGATTTTGGATGAATGGAAAAATTAGTAGGACATAGATGATGCTAACATACATATTTTATCTCATGTAGTTCACTATGGAAGCTCAGTATTTGAAGGAATAAGAATCTATAAGACAGAAAATGCACCAGCAATTTTAGATTAAGAGAACATGTTAAAAGAGACTCTTTGACTCCTGCAAAATATATAGAATGGAAATTTTATACTAGAAGAAATTGAATGTTTATAATTGAAACTGTAAAGCTAATAAATTAGAACAGGATATATCCGTCCAATAGCTTATCGTGGTTATTTTTGAATTAGGGTGTTACTCCATCAAGATGTCCAGTAGAGGTTGCAATAGCTGCTTGGGCTAGAGCATATCTAGGAGAAGAAGCACTTAACAAAGGAATAAGAGTACAAGTTTCTAGTTGGAGAAGACCTGCTCTTAATACTTTACCTTCTCTTGCAAAAAGCTGGAGGAAACTATTTAAGTTCTCAACTTATTAGATTAGAAGCACTTAATACTGATATAAGAAGGTATTGCTCTTGACTATTTAGGAAATGTCAGTGAAGGAAGTGGAGAAAATCTATTTGTTGTTTTAAATGGTAAAATAATAACTCCAACTTTAGCTTCTTCTGCACTTGGAGGAATAACAAAAGATACAGTTATTCAATTAGCATTAGGTTATGAAGTTGTAGAACAAGCTACACCAAGAGAACTTTTATATATCTGTGATGAATTATTCTAACAGGCACAGCTGCTGAAGTTACTCCTGTTTACTCTGTTGATGATATAGTAGTTGGAAATGGAGATAAAACTATAACCAAGGCTTCACAAAAAGAATTCTTCGACCTTGCTCATGGAAGACATGAACTATCTGGAAAAATTCTTAGCATATGTAATATAAGGGCATAATGCCCTTATTTTATTTATAATCTTGCTTCTAAAAATTTTTTACTTTTTCCAACAATTTCTTTAGGACCTTTATTTACAATTCTATCAACTATATCAGTGTCATCTACTTCGTAAATGTAAGCCCTTCATTTTTATAAAAATATATTTTTCACTTTACATCATAGATATTAGAAACTTCACACTCATATCTTCCATCTTTTTCTTCTGTTTCTTCGAAATCTATATTTTCAACATAGTCATATATTTGTTTTTATTGTTTCAAAATATCCTTCAATAGTTACAGCTTTTACTTGAAAGCTAGATAAATCATTTTTGAAGTTAAATATCCCAATTCTACAACTAACATATAGTTATAGCCTTTTTCTTGAGCTTCTGAAAATTTCTTTAACATTTCATCACTTTCCTATAAGTTAATAGCTTTTTCAATTCTTCAATCTTATTTTAGTCTTTTCCTAAGGAGTATCTATATCAGTTCTTCCTATATGTCCAAAAAAGCAGCTAAATCTTGATATTTGAATTTACCTCTCTTAATTCAAGAGCTTTTTCTATTCCTCTTGAGATAAGTCAACACTTTTGATATTGCTTCAGAAATTTTATCTTCATCAATTTTTGCAGTTCCAAAAAGTATCAACTTTTATAGAAACAGGTTTATCAACCCTATTGCATAAGATAATTGAATTTCACATTTTATCAGCAAAGTCAGCTGCAACAACATTTTTAGCAACCCATCTAGCAGCATACAGCAGCTGATCTGTCAACTTTTTGAAGGGTCTTTACCAGAGAAAGCTCCTCCACCATGTCTAAAGTATCCACCATAAGTATCAACTATAATTTTTCTTCCAGTAAGTCCTGTATCTCCATGATATCCTCCGACAACAAATCTTCCTGTTGGATTGATATAGTATTTGATATTATCGGTATTTAATTTATATTTTCTAAAACAGGGTTTACAACTTTTCTATAACAGTTTTTCTATCTCAGCATGAGAAACTTCTTCATTATGTTGAACTGAAACTGATAGAATCAACATGGTCAATGTTTCCATTTTCATCATAAGCTAAAGTAACTTGTGATTTTTGGTCAGGTCTTGCCCATGCAATTTCTCCAGCTTTCATCATTTTAGTAAGTCTTACTAAGATTTCTCTTGATAGAACAAGTGCTAAAGGCATAAGTTCTTCAGTTTCTTTAACAGCTCCACCAAACATTATTCCTGGTCTCCAGCTCCACCTACATCAACTCCCATAGCAATATCAGGTGATTGAGAGTGTATACAACTTAAAGTTCCACAGTCAGAGTCAAATCCCATACCTGGTCTATAACCAATTTCATTAATTTTCTTTCTAACAATTTCTTGAACATCGATATATGTTGTAGTAGTTATTTCTCCTCCAACTACAACTAAACCTGTAGTACAAAATACTTCACAGGCAACTCTTGAGTTAGGGTCATCTGCTAAACAAGCATCTAAAAATAGCGTCTGATATTTGATCTGAAACTTTGTCTGGGTGTCCAGGTGATACAAATTCAGATGAAAAATATGTAAATTTTCATTCATTCCTCCTTAAAAATTAAAAACAAATAATAATACAATAAAAACTTTATCCAATCCAGATAGAGAAATGTTATTTTTAATAATCATTCTCCATCTATCAGGAATTAGCACCACACACAGTGCAGGTTGCTGAGATCTCAACAGCCTGTCCTCAATCTCTCTTGATGGCTTTTTACTTAATGAATTGTAACATTTTTATTAAATTTGTCAATAAATTATAATATATATCTCAAAAAGAAAATTGAAATAGCAATTAAAATAAAAACTTATTACATGAGGTGCTCTAAAATTAAAGAACATTAAGTCTTCAACTCTAAAGAAACTTATTATTATTCTATTTATTGAATAGATTATGATATACCACCACCACTATAACCAGGAGCCTTATTTTTCTTTTCTCAAAATAAACCAAATTATGAAAAACCCTATAAGGTTTAGAACCATTTCATAAAAGCATAGCAGGGTGTAACGGTAATTTAGGAAATTCACTTCCTGCTGGTGAGCTTTGCGGAATACAACTCCTCAAGGAACAAGCTCCTTATATTTTGATTTTTCTATTAAATCTAAATTTTGATAATATGAATACCATTCATAGAATTTAGGTTTTAAATTAAATATTACAGAAAATGGTGTGAAAGTTGAAACCCATGAACTTCCATTCATAAAAATTACCTATTCTACCAATTGCTTGCCCTAATATAAATATTCCATGCGCAAAAATCTCCCAATGTCAGTGGATTAACCTTTTTAATCTTTTGCATAGATAAAAGTTCCAATTATTCGACCGATTATTCCTCCATGTATGGCTCATTCCACCATGCCAAACAGCAGGAATTTCAAGAGGATTTCTTAACAATAAGGAAGATTGAAAAGTACATAGTAAAGTCTTCTCCTATTAAACCTGAAATAATAGCAACAAAAGCATAATTCTCAACTAATTCAACATCAAAATTTCTTTCTTTTGCTATTTTCTTACCAAGAGTTATACCAACATAAAATGCTATTGCATACATAAGTCCATAATAATGAAGCTCTATAGCACCTAATTTTTAAAAAATACTGATTCATCTAAAAACTCCTTAATCTATTAGATACTTAACCACATTTGAACTATAGAGAAAGTTATTATTCCTTCTATAAAAACAAAGTGAATTCTTTATGATTTTTAATAAATAATTTATAGCTTTGGAGAAAGCAACCAGTCCTATTCCAACCCCTACTGCTAAAGTAATTAAAGGTAATAATATTGAAAAGATTTCTTTAAAGAACTTGCTAAAGAAGAAATTAAATATACAACATTATAATATTCTCCTAGCATCATAAGCATAGTGAACCAGAAATTCCTGGTATTATCATAGCACCTGCGCAATGATTCCACAGATAAACAATTTTAGTCGGTAAGCCCTGTAAACAAACCTTTAGCTATTTGTATAGTCACTGCTCCTGTAGTTTTATCTCCATATTTTTAAACCTAAAAGAATGAAAAATTATCATAAGAGTTGCTCGCAGCAAAAAGCTAAGATATCTTTTATAATCTAGCCCTTTTACTATGTAAGGAATAGATGGCAATATAAGTAAAGTAAATACAGAGACTGTTATCTTAGGGTAATTCGTTATAGAATATTTAATAATATTGGCAAAGAGGAAAATTCCTGTCGCTGTCCTACTAATACTATAAGTAAATACCAAAATAAGAAAGCTTAGTCTTTCTATCAACCAAAAAGAAATTTCCTATCTTTTCAGTAATAGGATCGTAGACATTTAACATAACTGCTAAAGTTCCTCCTGATACTCCAGGGATTATATTAGCAATACCAATAATTATTGATTTTTAAAAAAAGTAATATCATTATCTAGTTTTTCTTCCTTTAAAAATTCTTTTACTCTCAGAGGTGATATAGCTATTAAAAAGTTCAAGCATACTAAAACCCTGTCTTTGTTTTTATTTCATTAGGTCTATGATATAAATGTACTTCATCTCCAACATTGACTCTATCATCAACTTCGATAAAAGTATTATCCATAGTAACTTGAGAAATAACATATTCTTTCTTCTTTATAAGACAAGTAGTTTATTGTTAGCTTTTGGAAAAACCATCACCATAACCTATTTTTATTTTTTTGCAATAGTTCCTGGGTCTATTGAAGATAGCTCTTGATAGGCAACATAGTCTAGTTCATTTACATATCTTACAGAATCAACATAACCAATAAGCCCTGTAAAACTGGTTTCATATCTAAAACTCATAGAATCCTGCTTCTTGAAGACCATAAGTTAACATTCCTGTTCTTATATGTGTAACTATATCCACATCATAGTTATAAATTCCTGCTGCATTTTTGAAGATGTATCATCTCAAAATTATTTCTACCTAGCATATTAACTAAGTCTGTGAACTTTTTGATAATTTCTAAACCATCAGTATATGATGATGAAAATAGATGTGATACTTAAAAACTTCAAACTATTGTATTTAATTAAATTTTTAAGTTCATCAACTTCTTCATATTTTATTCCATTTCTACCAAAACCAAAATCAATTTTCAATGATAATCTATCTATTGATATATTATTAGCTAAAGCATTTTTAAGTCTTTAATACTATTAAGAGTTGGACAACTTTGTGGATATTTTTCAAGAAGAGTAATCATCTATTAATGATTCAAAAATTAATATTTTAAAATCATCTATAGAAAAGAGTCTTAAAATATTCACATATACTTACAGCTCTGAATATCTAGCTACTGCCCAAACTTTTACATCATAATCATAAAGTGCCTTTTGCAATCAAAAAGTATATCATGACCATAGGCATTAGCCTTTAAAACAGGTAATAATTCCTTTTGCTTGTATTCTCTTAAATATTCAATATTGTGATATAATGCCTTTTTATCTAGTGAAACAAAAAGAAGTATCCATAACAAAAGCCTCCCTATAACTAATATTCTGTATTTTATAATTATAACATAAAAATTGACTAAGTCTTTAAATTTTCACTTATTTATAAAAATAAAGTTGATTTTTAATAAGAATAAGATATAATTTAAAATATCAAATAAAATGGAGGTAAAAAATGCCAAAAGTATATGGATCAATGCTTTTGTCCTGATTGTGTTGAAGCAAAAGAATATTTTGAAAAAGTTAATTACAAATATGAGTTTGTAAATATCACTGAAAGTATAGAAAAATTTAAAAGAATTTTTAGTTTTAAGAGACAATAGAAAAGAATTTGATGATGTAAAAGAAATTTGGATATGTTAGAATTCCTGCTATATTAACTGATGATAATAAAAATTATACTTGGTGATGAAGTTCTTCAGTAAAATAAAGTAAAAATAGTTCGTTACTGAGTAGATTTTAGAAAAATTTTTCTTTGAGAGGTTTAAATAATTTCGAGTTATAGTATAGCGATTATCATTAGCCTATAATGTTTCTAGAGCTCCACAAAGGCTCTTTCAACATTATAGGACGTCGCAGTAATCTTATTAAAAATTATTAGTTATTTACTCAAAAGAAAATTTCTAATGATAAATTATAATGTAACTTACTTTATACTTTTTGTAGCTCAAAAAGGTTAAAGGAAAAATAGAAATAAGATATATGGGAATGAAGCTTATAGCTCCTATTAAAAGAGTGAAAAATAACTCCAAATAAGTAAAAATAAAAAACACTAAAGTTTTATATATCAATATTCTGATATAGAGATAAAAATGCTACAAAAAGCTAAAAAGACACATAGCCGATAAAACTTGATAGGCTCCTATCAGAAATTTATCAGCTTTTTATTAAGAAAAATTTCATACCTTTCTTTGAAATAATTTTTCTTTTTAGAAGTTTGTTCTATCTTCTAAAAACTCTGTGAATTTATTAATATTTTTAGCTATGAATTTCTATCTTTAACTTTTGCTATGAAATCTTTAAAATTATATTTTTTTATCTTTAATTTTTAAATTGTTCTTTTATTTTAGTTTTTACTTTTATTATATTTTCTTGAACTTTCTTATTAAAAAGCTGGAAGAGCTTTATGTTTTTCTGAAAGGAAAGAGATATATTTTTAAGATCTTTAAACAGCATGATAAGTAGAGCAATAAGTGCAGCTACTGTTAAAAAAATTGATAGCTTCTAAAGGAAAGTTCCCTATCTCTAGCATTTTCATCAGCAACACTGACTATATTTATTCCAATTAGAAAAAACACAAAAAGATATGCTAAAAACCCTTAACATGACTTTCAGTACAATTTTTAAGATAAATTCAAACTTATCTAAAGATTTAAAATATTTTCTTTCAAATAGTTTTTCAGTTATATTTACTTTCTTTGAACAAAGAAGCAAAAAGTTTTTAGCAGATTGCACATAGTAAGGAGAGAAATACTGAAAATACTATAAGAAATATTAAAGTCATTCCTCTGTTAAAACCATCTTTTTCAGTATATATTTGATATAGTGCCATTATGGAAACAAAAAGAAAACTAAAATAAGAAAAATATATGACTATCTTTAATATCTTAAAAAGAATTTTTGCTGAGGCTTTTTAAAATTTAGCATTCCAACTCCTAATTTACTCTAATCTAAATTTCCCTTTGAAATAAAAATTATGTATGTATCTTGCAGTTCCTATTCTCTTATTTAGTTCATTGTGAGTGATAGGAATTAGTATCTTATCCTTAGCAGCTGGAAAAGCAACATCTTTCATTTCTATATATCCATCATTGTAGTCACCTAGCCATTTTGCAAAGAATCCTGAACTTTCTCTCCCTATTATAAGTCCAACTTCTATATCCTTGTCGAAACGTCTTCTATCTCTTCTTGTCTTAGAGTAGATAGCAAGTGGCTTAAAGATTAAGTCAATAAAAGGAAAAGTTCTTTTTAATCTTCTATGTAGTGTAGAATCATGCATTGGAGAAGATAAGATTATCTTATCCACTATTCCACTTACTTCTTCCAATTTTAAAGTTCTCTTATTAAAACTCCACCAAAAACCAAAAGCTCTATTAATACGATTTCATTTTGTTTATTAATTTTTCTCTTTTTAAAAGATAAAAGATATTTTTAAGATATTTATTGACATATCAATAGAAGGAAAAGTTAGTGGAAAAATTCAAATTATCCACTGTGTAACCCATATTCATAAGGTTATTTTCTAACTCTTCCATATCTTTATAATTTCTAAAAATCCATGTATTAGTGCTATTCTATAATTCATTTTAAACACCTTTTTATTTTTTTATTTAATACATTATATCATAATTTTTATTTTACTTTTTGGCTTTTTCATTTCCTTATCATTTCTATATAAAGTTTCTTTAATTACTTTTACCTGTTTCATCGTATTCTCTAGCGATTCCTTCTCTTTTTCCATTTTTAACAAGAACAGATTCTTTAACTTTTCCATTTTCATAATAAGTTTTAGCCTCTCCATTAGCAGGTAATTCAGCAGCTAGATTACCATTATCATGGTATTCTCTAAGTAATGTTGCTGTAGAGTTTTCAAAAACCATTTCTTGTACTAACTTATTATTAGTATAAGATCTTGCAGTTCCATTTTTAAAGCTATTATCTTTGTATTTTATCTCCATTTTCGTAGAACTATTATTCTTATCATACATAACAGCAGTTTCTGTTAAGTTTTTAAATTCTTTAGTCATAATTAATTTTATTATTTTTGATATCCTTTTGAAATTTCACTTTCAATATAAGATTTATATTTTGCTATTAATTCATCGTTTTCTAAACTTAATAATTCCTTCTTTTTCAGCTTCTGTTAGTTCTCTTTTTAATATAACTTCATCTATAATTTTTATTTTTTCTTCTGCAGGTCCCATAGTTCTTTCCATATAAATTTTTAGGGTTTACCATTATTTTTACTAATAGTAACATAAGCAGGATTTTCGTAAGCTTTCTTTTTAGCATTTTTAACTTTTTCTTTATCGTCTTCAAAATTTAAAGGGAAACTTATCATAGTCATAAATTCATCTGGAAGTTTTTTTCTTCACTTAGGAGTACACCATTTTCTGAAAAATTTCCATAGCTCCTTTTTAAATTTATAGCACCAGAGTATTTTACAATACCTTTTTAGCTAAATTCTCTTCAACATAATCAACTAATTTTTATATTTAGGATCATTTTCGACTTTAGTCAAGCCCATTAACATTTTTTTAGACTAGGGTCTAATTCAACTTTTTGTTCTCCTAAAGGGATTCTTACTCCCTACATTAGTATTATCTGCAAAACTTAGTAAACTAATAAAAATAAATGTTAAAACTATAAAAAAATTTTTCATGTTTCCTCCTTCTAGTATCTAACTCCCTTTGGTTTTCCATTTTCATAAATTAGAAATCCATTTTTATAATAAAGAATACTTTGAATATTTCCATTTTTCATAATAAGATTTTACTTTCCATCAACTTTTTCCATTTTTTTACAGGCATTTCTACTGCTAAATTTCCATTTTGATGATATAATTTTTACTTTTTGGAAGATTATTTTTCAAAAATAATTTCTTCAACTATTTTATCATTTTCATATCTCCTGAAAAGTTCCATTTAATTGTTTACTATCAGTGTATTCTATTTCTTGTTTAAAAATTATTATTTCTTCAAATATAGTTATACTTTTCTAATATTGAATTTTTATATTCTACTATTGAAATTAGTTTACCATCAGTATAATTTTTGAAATATCGCTTTCCATATAATTTTTTTATATTTATTTATTAATTCTTTTCCTTTTTAAAGATAACAATGTTTGTTTTTGATTTTCATTTAACTCTTTTTCAATATAATTTCTGAGATAGACTTTATTTTGTGACCATCCTGAATGCTATTAAATTCTTCTAATATCTTAATTTTTCCATTATTTTTAGTTATGCTAAGATTAGAGTTTTGAGCTAAAGTTTCTTTTAAGAATTTTATATCTTCTTCTTTATCACTAGTAAAAGATAAGTATTCATTTAATATATTTGAAAATTCATCTGGAAGTTTAATTTCACATAACAACTTATTATCTTCCGAAAAAAATTTCCATACAAATTTTTTCAAAAATTAAGATTAGTTGAATATTTTACTTTTCCTTTTTGTAGGCTACTATCAATATAGTCTAAAAAAATTTTTCATATTTAGGATTATTTTTCTTTAATTTTTTTATTAAGCCAAGTGCTACTTCTTTATTAAAGCTCAGTTCAGTTTTTCTTTTTAAAAATTTTATTTCTACTTCAAAGGTTCTTTTGAATAACTTAGTAAACTAATAAAAACAAATGTTAAAACTATAAATATTTTCTTCATGTTTCTCCTTATTCTTGCATTCCCACTCCATAACATATTCCAAGACAACCTTTTTAATATTTATATTAATTTCAGATTTACCTTGTAGTTTTTCAAATAATTCTTTTTCTAATAAGAATTTTTCTTTCTTCTCCATTCACATCTAAAGTGATATGATAGAACATTATACCCATACCTAAACTTTTCATATAGTTTTGTTGAGTATTTTTCCATTTTCACTATTCTATAAGTTCCTTTATTAGATTTTTGAAAAAGTCTATTTATACAGAATTTTATTCTAATATAGATGTATTTGGCGAAGAAATCTCTATCCAAGTTCCAATACAAAGAGATATTATGGCGATAGTCATTAAAGTTTTAGTGTTTTTCATATCTAAATGAGTACTTTCATTAAAAATAAATTCTTAAAAATAATAGTGTTGAAAACAGTACCCAGAATATTGCCCTTGTTGATAGGAAAATCTGTTCTCAAACATCTGAACTCCCTTAGTTGAAAAATATCATTATAGTTAAAAACTATAAGGGGACTGTAGTAGATTTTATAAGTCAAATAAGAAAAAAATTACTAAAAATACAAGTGAGACTCCTCTCACTGTTTTTTTCTGAAAAGCTAGTCATTTTTGTTTCCTCCTGTTTTTCTTTTTTTCTGCTTTTTCTCTGTCTCTTTGTTCTTTTTCTACTTTTAGAGAACACACAACCACAATATTCTTGTCTGTACATATTTAATTCTTTAGAAATTTGTACTGACCTTAAATATCTATTTTTCTTTTTAAAAATCTGCAAACAAAAATGGGATATCATATTCTTTAGAATATTTTTCACCTATCTCATTTATGTAGTTTACATTTTTCATTGGACTTATACTTAAAAACAGTACTAAAAAGTCATAGCCTCTTCTTTAGCTTTTTAGCAGTTTCTCTATTCTTATATCATAACAAGAATAACATCTCTGTCCACCTTCTTTTTCATTTTCAAGACCTTTTTATCTTTTTCAAAAATCTTCCTTTTGGATTATAGACTCCTTCTATGACATTCATATCATAGTCCAATTTTTCCAACATTTCTTTTTGTTCATCCATTCTAGCCAAATATTCATAGTCAAAAGTTATATTTGGATTATAGAAATAAATATCTATTTGAAAAATTCTTTTAGATATTCTAAAAACAGATGAACTGCAAGCACCACAACAAGAATGAATAAGTAATCTTTTTCTTTCCACTCTCAGTGATTTCCTTTTAAAATTTCTTCCATCTTTAAATCATAATTTACTTTCATTTTTCCTCTACAATTCTATTATCTTTTCTGCCATTTCTCAAAATGTATCATCATGAGTAACTATTATACTTTGGTCTAAATTTTTTTAAAATTTCTCCCATATACTCAGCAAGTAATCTTTCAGTGTCTAAGTTGTTTGTAGGCTCATCCAATATCATAAACCTAGAGTTAGTGAAGTATTCTGTCATTGTTCCTCTTATTGCTATCGCAACAGAAACTTGTTCACCACCTGATAATTGCTCAAAGGCAATTTTTCTTTCTTTCGTCCTACTAAATACAGAACATACTTATCTTTTTCGTCATTGCTCCATTCAATTCTTTTCAGTTCTTCCTGTAATTTTATTGAAATTCAAGCTAGCAATGTTACTGATACCACTAGCATATATTTAGAAATAGCTCTACCCATTTTTCCTACTTCATTTCTGATTAAATTTGCTCTATTTGACTTATCTTCTAATTTCTTTAATTCATCAAGTAATTTTTGTTTTTTTCTTCTTGTGAAGCTATCTTTTCTAATATTTTCTTATAGTTTTCAATCTTTTCTTGAGATGAACCTAATTTTTGCTAATTTCATTTAATTCTTCTTTAAAAATATTAAATTTTTCTCTAAGTTCATCTATTTTTATATTTTTATTTTATTTTCTAAGCTAAATACTTTTTCTTTTTAATGAATTTTTATTAAATCTAAAGAATAAAGTTCTTTAATACTTTTCTCACTTTTAGAAGTAAGTTTTCCAAGTCTTTTGCTAAGACATTATTTTTATATACTCATTATATGAAGTTTTTAACTCAGTTAATTTATTCTCAAAGATTTTTATTTCAGAAGCGATATTTTCAATATTTTTATCTGTATCTGCTTTTAATTTTTATAGTATTCATCAATTTCTTTCAGATTATTTTCTATTGAACTTTTGATTCTTTAAAATCTTTTCTTTTTCAAACTCTAAACTTTCGATAAGATTTTTAAATTTTCTCTTTTTCATCTAAGTTTAAATTTTTAAGCTCAACTTCTAATCCTTTTTATGCTCTTTTTAAGCTTGAACTATCTTGAAATTCTTGATTTTTCAATAGTTGTTGAATACTTATATCCAAACTTTTAATATTTAGTTCTATTTCCTTTAGATTCACTTCTTCAGTTTTTAAAGAAAGTTCTAAATTCTTTATAGTTTTATCAAGTTCAAAAATACTGTTTTTTTCTTTTCTTCAAAAACAGATTTTTCAGCTAGAATTACTGTTTTTCTTCTATCTCAAGTCTTCTATGGTCTCTGTTCTTATAGAAATTTTTAGAAGAGAAATAATCATCAGCTTCCTTGTCTTTTAGATTTTCACAATTTTCTTTTAGATAGGGGATAAATTTTAGAAGAAAGCTCATTACTTGCATTTTTAAAGTATCTATTTCAATTTCAAAAAGCAACTTTTGTTTTTTAAAGGATTCAAATTCTTTTTTCTAGCTCTTGAAAATTAATTAATTTTTTTTCAATATCATCAATATTAATATTTTCAAATGAATCTTGCAGATAATTCTTTTTCAAGGATATTGATTTCAGTTTTCTTTTCTAAGTGCTTATCTGAATTTTTCTTTTTAGTTTTTTTCTAAATCTTCTAATTTTATTAAAAAGGCTCTCATATTCTTTTTAATTTGAAGTTAAATCTTCCTCTTTACTTTTTAGTTCAGCTATATTTTTTTATCTAAACTATCTCTTTTTTCAGAATTTTTAGAGATATTTTCTTCTAAATTAGCAATATCAGTCTTTAAAGTTTTATTAGAAAGCTCTAATTTTTTTCTATATTATTTTGATATTGAGTATTTAATTTTTTTGCTCTTGCAATAAATTAGTATAAATATCTCTAAAATCTTTTAATTTATCTTCTATTTCTAGATAGTCTAAATAAGGTTTTTCATTTTCTTCAATTATAGTTTTAGCCTTTTTAGCTTTTTTAGCTTCAAGGATATTATCTTTTAAAAAGATTTGAATATTTTCTTTTATCTTATTTTCTTCATCTTCAATATTAGAAATCAGATTTTTAGATTTATTTCGTCTGTTTCATAATCTTTTTATTTCATTTGATAGCTTAGTACTTATTTCAGTAGTTTTAGAAAATTCTGTATTTAGACTTTCTTTTAATGTTTCTTCTTCTTTAAGAAAGTTAGAGACTTCTTCCTTGTCTTCCATATTGTCTTTTTAAAGAATTTATATCTTTACTTAAATAATCTATTTGTTTTTGTATATTTATCTGTAGCTTCCTTTAAAAAGCCGTCATACATCTCTTTATAGATTTGAGTATTAAAAATCTTGTTAAATATTTCTTCCCTATCCTTAGGTTTAGCTTTAAAGATATTTATGAATTCATTTTGCTTAGCAATAACTATATTCTCATAAGTTTTCCTCAAAGCCCTTTTTATTCCACATAGCTCTTCTAAGTTTTCTTGAATATCACCTTCACAATCCAAACCATTTATATCAGTCAAAGATTGTTTTTAGGTTTTTGACTTTAAAAATTCAGTTTTTAAAATATAGTCTCTACCGTCATTAGCTGTAAATTCTACTTCAATCTTTCCAGATTTTTCACCAAATTTTATAAAGTTTTTTTCCAGTTTCCTTACCTGATCTATCTTTTCGTATTGAACATAACTGAACTGACAGCTTCAAGTATAGAAGTTTTTCCCCTTCCCATTCTTTTCCTAAAATAAGATTAACTCCTTAGAAAAATCGATAGTTGTATTAGAATGAGAACGATAATTTTCAAGTTTAACTCTTTTAATTATCATCTTCATTTACCTCCAAAAGTCTTATCAAACAATTCTAAAAAGCTATCTTTATCGCCATTTGAAAAATAATTCTTTAAGCTCAGAAAAAACTTGTAGAAAAATTTCTCAATGTTTGAGATATTCCAATCAGATATAAGATTTTTCTAATTCTTCTATACTTAAATCAGAAGTACCTTTCTTCACTATTTCCAATAGATAGGATATTTTTTTAATAAGTATATGGGTTTTTAAAGCACCATTGTTTTCAGCAATATTTTCTAGGTTTTCAAGATTTATATACTCATTATTTTTATTCCTATAGAAATGACTAAAAATTTTCTTCACCTGTTAGATTTAATTCTTTAACAAAGGCTTCAAACTCAGCTTCTATATTCGTTGAATCATTGTATACAAAGTTCTTTTGCACTCTTTTTTTCTATGCTCTAATTCTATAAATTCATATTCTAAACTATCAGTATCAAAGAGAATAAAAGCCCTTTCTATCTGATTTTTCATTTTGGACATTAGAAAACTCTAAAGAACCTGGAACAAAAAGAAAGGTTTTTCCTTTGGATAAGTTGAAAAAAAGAATGTATATGTCCACCTGCAACATAAATAGCCTTATCTTTAAATAAATCTAATATAGAAGTTGAAACTAGTCCAGGGAGAGTATTTTCTCCAGCTGAAATTCTGTATGGACTATGACTATATTCTTTTCATCCGAATTTAATTTTTTCAGAAAGCTTTCTTAAAGCTTCATCTATCATAAAAACCAGGATATCCAATAGGGATAAAAAGTTTATATCTTCTATTTTTTTAGGTAGTTTTCTTCTTCGAAGTTTTTATTGAAATAGAAAACTTTTAAAAGAGATTGTTCATGCAAAATATTCTAACCAAGAATCTTCTAAAAGCTTTTTGAATTATCATGATTTCCTTCAATAGCTATCACTTCTTTTTACATAGCTTCTCAATTCTTTTAAATAAATTTTCAGTTTTAGAAAGTATGTCAGGACTTATTTTCTTCTTATCAAAGATATCCCCAGCAATTATACAGACATCAGGATTTATTTTCTTTCACCTTAGCAATGAAGTTTTCAAAAAGCAGAAAAAGAAATCCTCATATCTACATATTCTCTATTTCCACTGACTTTTTTTACCTAGATGTAAATCTGAACAATGCACTATTTTCATTCTAGCCTCCCAACAATAATTTTTAAATTCACAAATTCCACAAATATTATGATTATAAGGAATTTTTAGGGAAATTTATTGTCTAAAATATCTGAGTCGTTTTATTGATATTTTTAAAATCTTCTTCCAATTCTTCATCTGTAATAAGTATTTCTTTCTTAGGCTCATCTTCTTCTAAATAGTATAGATAAGTTTTTGATGTCCTTATCATATGAAGAAGCAACTTATACAATGATAATTGTTGTCTATAATTAGAAGAATACTCAAATTCATTGTATTTACCTGTTTTAAAATCTATAATCTGTATTTCATTTTCATCTTCTAAAATTAAGTCTATTTGACCATATAGAATGTAGTCATCTTCAATTCTAAATTCTGAAGCTTCAACCTTTTTAATGTATTCAAAGTTATCTTTTTCATCTTCAATGTACTTCTTTACTATAGACATTATTCTTTCAAAGTTGTCATCTAAATCTATATTTTGAAATCTATAGATATTCTTTAATAAATTTTCTATATATTCATTATCTAAAAAGATTTTTCTGTAAAAATAATTTATTGATATGTTCTATAGCCTTGTGTGTAATTATCCCTAAGTTAAATATCTTTTTACTAAAAGGTAGCATATTCTTTTTCTCTCACTAAATAGTATTTCATAGGACAATGTCTATATGGTGCTATATCAGTTGTATAAGATAAAAATCTTTCTTTCATCTTTCTTAGTTACTTCGTCTAAATTAACTTCATTAATATCAAATTGTAAGCTATTAACTCCACGAATTGAGTAAAAGAAAGGTTTAAAATTTTCAGATATTCCCATTTCATAAGAACTTAAAACTAATAAATTTTTTTGCTCTACTGAAGGCTACATAAAATTTTTCTGTAAAAATCAAATTTTTCTTTTATCATTTTCAGAAAGTTTAGAACTTGAATTGATAAGTCTATCAATACTTGTCTGTCTTGATATGTCATCATCTTCATATCTATTAGGCTTAGAATTCAATGAAAAATACTATAACAACAGGAAATTCTAGTCCTTTTGATTGGTGTATAGTTAAAAATGGGATACATTCATTTGGATAATCTTCCTCAGAGAAAAATCTCATCAACTCTTGATTCTTTTAAAAATATCAAGATAACCTGTGAAAAATATTTAACTACAGAAAAAAATCATCTTCAGCAGTTATTTTTCTATAATGTACATACTTTTGGAAATTCTTAAATATTTTACTAAGTATAGCTAAATTATGATTAGCTCTTGAATCAACAGGAGTTTCTTCGTTTAAGACATTTTTATAGTAAGTGAAATTCAAAAATTCATAGAAAAATTTCATTTAAAGAGTTGAAAACTTTCATTTGAAATATTTTCAATTTTTCTTTTTATCCAAGCTAAAAAAATTCACTATCTTATTTCTAATCTTGCAAAATCTACACATTCAGTTAAGTATTGATTCTATGCTATCTTCTGGAAAAATATTTTTGAAACAAGCTAAAATTATTCCTAAAGTTAGTTTTATTTCATACATTTCAAAAAACTTTTGTTCTAGGAGAATAGACTTCATATTTTTCTTTCTTTAAAGCAACTTCCAATTTCTTTGCAGAGTTATTTTTGAAATTTTGCAAATAGGGACTGCAATTTGATTATAGTTTGTAATTTTTATTATGTTGTTTTAATTTTTATAAAAAAATTACAGTATTTTTGATATTTTCATCCATAGTTTTTCCTGATATATGAAAAACATTTTTTTCCTAAAAATATCTGTATCTCTCATAGATACTATATTCTTATCAAATCTATTTCCTTGCCAATCTATGGATGAAATCCATTTATTATTAAACTCAACTATATCAGTTACTGAACGATAGTTTTCTTCTAAAATTATAATTTTGCATTCATCTTCAGAAAAAAATGTTTAGGAAATTTAAAAATATTTTCAGAACTAGCTCCTCTAAACCTATATATAGATTGATCTTCATCTCCAACAACACAGATATTCTTTCTAGTTTTTGAAATTAGAAGTAATATTTTCTCTTGAATTTTATTACTATCTTGATACTCATCTACCATAATATATTCAAAATCATGGTTTATTTTTTTCTAAAAAATTCTTTATTTTTACAAGCATATTGAAAAATTCAACCTGTAAATATGAAAATCAACAATATTAGCTTCATAAAGTTGTTTTTACATATAGTTTATAGGCTTTCTTTAATGAAGTTTATATAAACATCACTTGTTTGTATATTTTCAATATCTATAGCATTTTCATTTAAATCATTTATTTTTATTCTTTAAAAAGAACTTCTAGCCCAATCTCCTTGATATTTTCCAGTATTATTAGAAAGATTATCAAAAACTTTTGATAATCTTCCAATTTTATATTCTTTTTAATCTTGAGTAAATGAAAAATGTTGCTCATAGTCTCCACTCATAAGCTCAAATTATCAAAGAAATCAGAATAAGTAATATTTTCTTCAATAAGTCTAGTCCATATAGAGTGCATAGTTCCTATATACATATCACTTATATCTATATTTACGTTTGCTTTTTCCAAACTTTCATTTATTCTAAGTTCTAGTTCTCTAGCTGCTTTTATTTGTAAAAGTAGTTATCATAATTTTTTAGCTTCTACTTTTTCGTTTACAAGTATATTAACAGTTCTTTCAACAAGAGTCTTAGTTTTACCTGTTCCGGGTCCTGCTATTATTACAACAGGACCTTTAACAGTATTAACTGCTTCAAGTTGTCTTTCATTCAGTTCAGATCATTTACTATTGACATATTAATCTCCTAAAAGTCTATCAGTTAGGCTGTCACCATCTTTTTTTCCTTATTAGTTTCAACTTGTCCAGATTGTCCAGAAGGAGCAGAAGGACCTACATTGTTTCCACCTGAATTTTCAGATGAGCCTCCTTCAGAGCTACCACCTTCACCTGAAGCACTATCAATTATCATTCCGTCAGAAGATGATTCTACATATACTCCACCACCTGCAGAAGCTTCTAAACCAAATAGTGAAGCAATACCATTCTTATATTTTGCTGCACTTTCAACTTGCAGTCTACCTTTTCTAATTACCATTTCTTTTTACTATTAGGTCCATCTAATAAACCAGTATAGATATCTATATTTTTGTTTTACTAGGGTCTCCAGTTTCTAAATAGTTTTCTAAGAATTCAAATTTACCTGGAGTGTATAGTCCTTTATTTATAAGAGTTTGATAGTATCTAGCCCACATAGGTGCAACTGCACTTCCCCAGTCATCTTACCATACATGGGTTTGTTATCATCTCTACCTATATAGCAAACAGTTACGTATTCAGGAGTTATACCAACAAACCAAGCTGTTCTATGTTCACTTGTTGTTCCTGTTTTTCCACCTTGTTGTATAGGTCTACCTGATTTATCTACAACTCTTGCTTTAGTAGCAGTACCATTGCTTACAACAGATTTTAACATAGCTGTTATTACACTTACATCAACACTATCAAAAGCTTTTTACTTTTTCAATATCTGCAACATAGATAAGAATATCTTGATTATCTCTAATTTCTCTTATTATATTAGGGTTTTACTATATATCCACCATTGACAAAAATTGAGAAGTTTGCTGCTGTATTAACAGGGAGTACTGTCAATAGAACCTAGAGCTGTTGTTAAGTTTTGAACTTCAGAAGTCAATTTTAATTTATCAGTCATTTCTTCTTTCAAAGCCATCAACAGTAACTGCATCCATTAATTTAACAGCTGGGATATTTAGTGATAAATTTAAAGAGTTTACTAGAGTAGAGTTAAATGTATATCTACCATCAAAGTTCTTAGGGTGCCCATTTTCCATAAGCCACAAAGTCATTTACTACAACAGAATAAGGCTCGTATCCTTCTTCTAAGGCTTTTAGGTACACAAAAGGTTTAAATGATGACCCTAATTGTCTTCTAGCCATAGTAGCTCTATCAAGTTTCCAGCTTTTAAAGTTTTTACCACCAACTATAGATACTATTCCTCCTGTGAATGGATCTAAAGTGACCATAGCACTCATTTATTTCTTTGTTTTTAAAAATATGGATAAGCATTGAGTATCCTTGCAACTTTTTGATAATCTAAGTCAATAGTTGTATATTTTTAAACCAGAAGAATAAATTTGCTCATCATCATAAATCTCTGCCAAATAGTTTTCAACTATTGTTGTAAGTTCAGGGTTATTATACGCTTTTTAGGTCTTCTATTATAGATGATAGAAGTATTTTTTTGGAACATTCTTCACATTTTCTTCGTTTTCGAGTTCAAATTTATATGCTAGTGCTTCTTCATATTCTTCTTTAGTTATTCTTCCATCTTCAAACATTTCTTTTTAAAGATGATTTGTTGTCTATGAAGAGCATTATCTAAAGCTTCTATTTGGATCATACTTTGTAGGTCTATTTGGTATACCTGCAAGTAGAGCTGCTTCTGCAATATTTAAATCCTTAGGATCTTTTTCTAAAAATATTGATCTGCTGCATTCTTTATACCATAAGAACCTGAACCAAAGTATATTTCATTAAGATATCTTTCTAATATTTCATCTTTTAGTGTAAGTTCTTTCAATTTGATAAGTTAAAATAGCTTCTTTTACCTTTCTTGCAAAATGTTCTTTCAGGAGTTAAGAAGGCATTTTTTGCCAATTGTTGTGTAATAGAACTTCCACCTTGAGTAGCTTTACCTTTTAAAAAGTTAGTTAGTACAGCTCTTATTATTCCTTTAAAATGTAAACCATGGTGAGAGTAAAACTTTTTATCCTCAATAGCTAGAAAAAGCTTCTTTTACATAAGGAGAAACATCTTCTAATTTAACAGCATCTCTTGATTCAGCTTCTAGGACATCTACAACATTATTATTTTTATCGTAGATAGTAGTAGCCATCTGAGGTTTATAGTCTTCAACCACTACTTTGAATATTAGGTAATTCAAGTCTGTATTTTATAATTATTGCGAAAACTCCTAAAAGTTCCCACAACAAATAAAAACTGCTATAAGTTTCAATAAAAATAACAAGTAATTTTTCATTATTTAATTATCCCCTTTTTATTTCTTTGTCTAAGTTGTCCACAAGCACCATCTATGTCACTACTTTTTTCTTGTCTTAAAGTTACATTCACCTTTCTAACATTTTTTTAAGATAGTTATAGAATCTCATTAATTTTTCTTCATAGAAGGTCTTTTATGTTCCACTCCTTCAACTTCATTATATGGTATTAAATTTACCACATGATCAAATTGATGTATAAAAATCTGCCAAAAGCATTGGCATCAACTTCTGAAATATTGAAATTATCTATTAAAATATATTCAAAAGTAATTCTTCTTTTAGTTTGTTTTTGATATTCAACTAAAAACAGCTGATAAGTCTTCCAGTGGGAAGTTCTTATTTATTGGAATTATTTGGTCTCTTTTTCTCATTTATAGCACTATGTAGAGAAACAGCTAATTCTATAGGAATTTTTTCCAATAAAATCTTTTTCAATTCCACTTACAATTCCAGAAGTTGAAATTGTTATTTTTCTTTTCGAAATATTGATTCCATTTTCATTTGAGATTATAGATAAAGCTGTAGATAGATTATCTATATTTAAAAGAGGTTCACCCATACCCATAAATACTAAATTGTTTAGGCTTTCATCTTTTTCTAAGTCTTCTTTCAACAGTGTAAACCTGGTTTAAAAATTTCACTTACTGAAAGATTTCTCATATATCCACCTTGTCCTGTTGCACAGAAACTACATTTTACAGGGCAACCAACTTGAGATGATACACAAAGAGTGTTTCTTATTTCTTTATTTTAGAATCTCTATGTCTTAAAAAGAACAGTTTCTATAGTTCCCTTATCTTCAAGTTCAAACAAGAATTTTTCAGTCTTATCTAACTTTTGAAACTTGATGCTTCAAAAGATTGAAAAATGGTATATAGGCATTTTCTTTTTAAGATTTCTCTATCTTTTTAAAGATAGATTTGTCATATCATCAAAAATTTCTGATAATCTTCTTATGTAGCCAAATAAAGACTTCTTTTTCCATAGAATTTTTAGTCCTAAAGACACTAAAAATTCTGTTAACTCCTCTTGAGTTAAATTTAAAATATTTACTTTTTCATTATTCATTATTACTATCAATTCCTATTATTTCTATAAGTTCATTTCTATTATATGCTTTATCAAGTTTTATATTTCCTTTGTTTTTACCTCTCCACCTTTGATATTAGGAAAAATTCTTAACAATATTTATGATGATTTCCTTACAGTCATAAATATTAGACATTAAAAGTATAACTTGTGTTATATCCAATTAATAATAGAAATTTATCTAAATTTATAAATTTAGGTAAGATTCCTACTAAATTTTCATCTTCATTGTATATTAAAAATTTTAAAATCTTTATAGTCAATAAAGGTATTTTCAAAATCTTTGCATAAGTTCTGCATATCTCATTCCTAAAGATTTTAATTCAGCTGTCACACTAGCTTTTCTTTTAAAGATTTGTCTAGCATTTCTAAGATTTCATCATCTTTACAAGAAAAAGTATTAGTTAATTTTTATAATATCATGCTTTTTATTGTAGTCATTCTTAGCTCTATCTCCTGCTAGAAAAATAGAATCTAGTGTAATTACCTTTATATTTTCATGATTTATAATTTTAAAGATTTCTATTTCTGAAGTTCTTGAAACATGAAAAACCTGCACAAGCACAGATATCAATATCTCCAATTTTTATAAATCTTACATCACCTTTTATTTTTCTTTTATAGCTTTTTCTAAGATTTTTCAAATTTATGAGCCTCTTCATTTGTATAGATTTCTTCTTCAACTAATATATCTGCCTTTATATCTTTATTTACTAGTTCTTCTAACTTTTCTATAACTTCTTTTGAAATATCTTTTGATCTAAATCTACAGTCGTATATTCTTCAGCCATTCTAAAACCTACAGTATTTAATCCAAAAATTATTATAGGCTTCAGCAGAAAAAAATATTGGGCTGTATGTTGCTGTCTTATATCTTCCTGTCTTTTTCATCAATAGAATATGTATATTCACCATCTTCTAAATTTCTATCTAAGATAACAATATTTTCTTTTTACTTCAACAATATTAGCCTCAGCTATTGTTCCTCTATCTCCAAGTTGTCCACCTTTACCATCAACATAGAAAGGAGAATTTAATACTTCATAAGTCATATCAGAAATTTTTAAATTAATTTTTATTTTCCATCAAAATCCACCTACTTTTTAGAAAATATTTATTAAATGTTAGAACACTCGTGGCTCTAGCACTCGTTAGAGTGTTAGCCAGTGAGACATGTACTCGTAGGGTATGAATAACACCAACATTGAAAAATGTTGCACTAAAATTTAGCAATTTTACTAGTTTTAGTGTATAATATATTTTAGAACATTGCAACTGAATATAAAGGTTAAGCTAGTAAACATGTAGCCTGTAAAATATTCACTGTTCTATATAGTTGTTCTTTTTAAAAATATGATATACAGATAAAAAGTAGCGGTGTAGACACAAGTCTTATCCAGTAGTGGCTATCGTGGACTAGCCAAAAAGAATAAGGGTTTAAAAACCAAACTTCTTAGAAGATAACACTTTTTCAGTTATCTTATGAACTCGACTTTAGTCGTGAGTAGTTCACTCTATATTTTATCATTAATTTAAAAAGTAAAACTAGAAATTAAAATAAATAAAAAAGTTATTGCAATTTTTGCACAACTTTTAAAATTTAAATTAATTTATATTTTTATTTTGCACCTAGTGCAGCCATAGTAATATAGTTATATGGTTTATTGAAGTGAGGTAAGAATAGAATATCTAATAATTTAAATCTATCTATAGTTACTCCTTCTTGTATAGCTAATGAGAATACATGCATAGCCATAGAAATATCATATTTAGATGCCATTTGAGCTCCAATTATTTTTCTATTATCTTTTCTATACACAATTCTGATATATACTTCTTCATTATTGTGTTCCATGAATTCAGGTTTTTGTAAATCATGGAAAGTTGTTTCTAAAACTTCAATTCCTAATTTTTCAGCTTTTTCAAAAGTAAGTCCTGTAGAAACCATATTTAATCCAAAGATTGAAATTCCGTTAGAACCTTGTACTCCTATGCTTTCTAACTTAGTTCCACAAACATTGTGAGCAGCAACTATTCCTGATCTAACTGCATTTGTTGCAAGAGCGATATAGTTTGTACCACCAATAGAGTTATCATAAACTGTTGCACAGTCTCCTATAGCATAAACATCATCTAAACTTGTTTTTTGAGTTCTATCAACTACATAAGCACCATTTCTAAATAATTCTAATTTATCTTTTCCTAAGTCTGTGTTAGGTCTGAATCCAGCACATAGAACTACCATATCAGCTGGGAATTCACCTTTATTAGTGATTATTTTTCAACTTTTCCATTTCCTTGAATTTCTTTTACTAATTGTCCATACTCAAGTTTAATTCCATGCCCTTCTAATTGAGCATCCATTTTTTTCTCTAAATAATTTATCATAGTAAGTAGATAGACAACCAGTCAGCTGCATCAACTAAGTATACTTCTTTTTCCCCAACGTTTGAAAGCTTCTGCAAGTTCAACTCGATATATCCTGCTCCAACAACAGCAACTTTTTCTATTGATTTATTTACATTTAATTTATCAATAACTTCTTGTGCATTTTGGAATAATTTTTACATATTGAACATTTTTAATTCTTTTCCAACGATTGGTAAGTCTATTGGTAAAGAACCTGTAGATAAAACTAGTTTATCATAGCTTTCTTCATACTTTTTACCATCTTTTTCCAGTAGCATACACAATTTTTATCGAAATCGATATTTGTAACACCTGTTTCCATATGGATTTTAGCACCTTTTTGCTTTCTAATTTTTCTTTTGAAGAATAAAATAATCCATCTGAACCTGCTATTTGTCCACCTATCCAAAGAGCCATTCCACATCCTAGAAACTAATATTTGAGTTACTATCAAATACAACTTCATTTCCTTTATAGTTGTCTAACATTGTGTTAATACAAGCCGTTCCTGCATGGTTTGCACTCTACTACTACAATTTTCATTTACTATCTACCCCTTTTTAAATTTTTTAGTATATCTAACTAGTATAATTTTGTTAAAAATCATTCAATACATATAATACAACTTTTTCAAAAATAAAAGGGAAATTTTATTTTTTTATAAAAATTTCTTTTTATTATTATGTTATAATTGAATAAAAATGCTAGGTGATTAAATTATGTTAGAAATTGAAAAAATAACACTTAAAAATAAAATTGTAGATAAAGATAATTATTTTGAAATTGGTATTGTGAAGAACTAAAAATTTATATGATGCATGTTTTTGTTTCTTGGATTGCTAGCTATTATAGATATTATAAAATAGATAAAGAAGATTATAACTTATATAAAAATAGTCCTCAATCATTCTATAAAAATATGAAAATGAAATCAAACAAAAATAATAATGTTTACACAGAAAATTTCATTGGTTCTGAATCTTTAAGAGATTATGATGGAGTTAAAAGATTTTCAACATTCTTATTCCACAAAAAAATGGAATTATAAATCCATTTCAAAAATTATGTCTACATAGAAGGTATTTTGTTTGCAAGAATAATGTGGGAAATAGGAGAATTTTAATTCCCCTGTTTCAAAAAATTATTAGTAAAGATGGAAGTTACAAGTTTCCATTGAGAGAAATTTGTGAACTAAAAATAATAGTTCAGGAAATCCTATATGTTATTACCTTCCTATAGATGATTGAAAAATACTTGCATAAAATTTAATTAATAAGATATAATCAAATTAATAAAATTATTCAAAATTATATGTAAAAATATTAGATATTTTGAAAAATAAAAAGTATTTTTAGAGGAGGTTTTATGAAAAAACAACATGTTATTACCTAATTTTTATGGAGTTTTTGAAGTAAAAGTGCTACTAAAAATAGACTTAGAATGGAAATAGAAAAGTTAAAAATAATAAAGTTGAGATTGTAAACTTAAAAGAAAATCTGAAAAAGATAGAAATTATCAAAAGTTTTAAAGTGGTTGAAAGTCTTGGAAGTTTAACAGTTGAATTTGATGATAAAGAAATTGATACTCAATTTATGATAGGTATAGTTCTTAAATTGTTAAATTTAGATGAAGAACTTTTAAAAAGGAAGAAGCTAAGGCTAAAAAACTTTATTTAAGAGTGTGGCTCAAATAGCAGATATTACTATATATAATAAAAACAAAAGGTTTGTTCGATACAAAGACTTTATTGGGAACAGGTCTTTTAATATATGGATTAAAGAAAGTTTTAAGGCTGATATGATTTTTACCAGGTGGAGCAACATTAATTTGGTGGTCATATAGACTTTCTATCAAAAATCATAGTAAGGAGGTCTGGATGTTTAAAGATATATTAAAGAAAAACTTATTTAATGTTTAACAAGGTAAAAAGTTGTTCATAGTATTCCTGGAAGAATAAGACTTCTATACCTTCACTTGATAAATTTCCTGAAGAAATGAAAAAGCATGAACATTATATAAGTGCTATAATAAAATTAAAAGATGGAATAAAATCTATTGAATATTCTTATTTAACAAGTAAAATATTAATAGAATATGATAAAGACAAAAATTAAAAGAGCAAGATATAGTTGATTGGCTAAACAAGATTTGGAAAAATCATAGTTGATAATGAAGAAGTTTATCATGGTATGTCTGTTGATGAAGTTGAAAAAAATGTCAAAAGATTTTTATGAGATGTTAAAGGGAGAATTGAAGGAGAAAATAATCAATGAAAAATGATAATTTACTCGCTTGTGAGATTGTACACAGAATAAGAGGAAGAATTCGTATAAAAAGTAAGGCTTTTTAAATATATTGGAGCTTCTTTTGAAAACTGAAATTGAAAAACAATTAGTGCAAGTAAGATATATAGAAAAGTGTAGAGATAAGTTTAATAACAGGTACTATCCTTATATATTTTGAAGATGTTTCTTTAAGTGAGCAAAATTTAATAAACTTAATACAAAATACACTTAACTCACATATATTTGAAATATGTAAAAATGAGAAGATTGAAAAATCATCTAAGTATGTAATTGAAAGAAAATTACAAGAAGAAACTCCTGGAGAAATTATAAAGAAAAATTATTACAACTGCTGGACTTTTTAGGATATAATCTATTCTTTAAATCAAAACAAGAAGTTGTAACAACAGGAATTAGAAGATTTTTAAATTACAATACTCTATCTACTTTAGCACTTGCTATGCCTGTATTGAAAAATGGTATTAATTCTCTTGTTAAAAACAAAAAGACCTAATGCAGATACTTTAAGTTCAAGTGCAATAATAAGTAGTATTCTTCTTGGAAAAGAAAGTGCAGCACTAACTATAATGTTCTTAGAAGAAGTATCAGAACTTTTAACCGTTTATACTATGGAAAAACTCGTGGAGCTATCAAAGACATGTTAAGTGTTGGAGAAAGTTATGTTTGGAAAGAAATTTCTGAAGATAATGTAAAAGAGTTCCAATAGAAGAAATCCAAAAAGATGATATTATAGTGGTTCAAACTGGAGAAAAAAATTAGTGTTGACGGTAAGATAATAAAAGGTGAAGCATTGATAGACCAATCTTCAATAACAGGTGAATATATGCCATTGAAGAAGGCTGAAGGTGAAACTGTTTATGCAGGAACTATAGTTAAAAAATGGAAATATAAGTATATTAGCAGAAAAAGTTGGAGATGACAGAACTGTTTCAAGAATTATAAAAACTTGTTGAAGATGCAAACTCAATAAGGCTGATATACAAAAATTATGCTGATACTTTCTCAGCACAATTAATTCCATTGAACTTTATTTTAGCAGGAATAGTTTATGCAAGTACAAGAAGCATTACTAAGGCTATGAGTATGCTTGTTATTGATTATTCTTGTGGAATTAGATTATCAACAGCAGTTGCTTTCTCAGCTGCAATAAATACAGCTGCTAAGAATGGTATATTAGTAAAAAGGAAGTAACTTTTATAGAAGAGTTATCAAAGGCTGAAACTGTAATATTTGATAAGACAGGAACTATTACTGAAGGGAAAACCAAAGGTACAAAGTATAGAAGTTTTTGATAATAGTATGTCTGAAAATGAAATGATAGGGCTTGCTGGAGCAGCTGAAGAGCAATCTTCACACCCACTTGCAACTGCAATAATGACAGAAATTAAAGATAGAGGAATAGAAATTCCTAAACATAGTAAGATAAAAACTGTTGTAAGTCGTGGAGTTGAAACAAAGGTAGGTAAAGGAAAAAGAAGCTAAGGTTATAAGAGTAGGAAGTAAGAAATATGCTTGAAAAATAATGTTAATCTGACAGCAGCAATAGATGCTGAGAGAGTATTATTTCAAGAGAGAAATAGGACTTTATATAGCACAAGATGATAAAGATTATAGGTCTTATTGGAGTTTCTGATCCACCTAGAGAAAATATTAAAAAAAGCTATAAACAGACTTAGAAATTATGGAGTTGACGATATAGTTTTTATTAACAGGAGATTTAAGACAACAAGCAGAAACGATTGCTTCTAGAATGTCAATAGACAGATATGAATCTGAATTACTTCCTGAAGATAAGGCAAAAAAATATCTTTAAAAATTCCAATCAAAAAGGTTCTAATGTAATTATGATAGGGTGATGGAGTAAATGATGCCCCTGCTCTATCATATGCAAAATGTTGGAGTTGCATTAGGAAGTACAAGAACTGATGTGGCAATGGAGGCAGCAGATATAACTATTACACAAGATAACCCTCTTTTTAGTTCCAGGAATAATTGGACTATCTAAGAATACAGTTAAGACTATAAAAAGAAAATTTTGCTATGGTAATTGGACTTAACACTTTTGCTTTTAGTACTAGGAGCAACAGGAATATTAGCACCAATTTATGCATCAGTTTTTACATAATTCAACGACTATTTTAGTTGTTTTGAATTCATTAAAAACTGCTAAAATATGATATAAAGACTAACTAGGAAGGGGCTAAAAATGAAAAAGTTAACTATTACGATAGTGCATATTTTTACCAAATAGAGTTAGATTAAAAGTTATCTGCTCCTGTAAAAGATACTAAAACTTTTTATTCAAATATAAAGAATAATTTGAAAATTTTTAGAAATGAGATATAATTCAAGACTAAAAACTGTAACATTAAATTTTTTTCACCAAGTGAAATATTTTTACAAGAAATTATATATAGAGTGGCTATTTCTTTTTCAATAGAAAATGGTTTACTACCTGTAAAAATTAGTTGAAGAAAAGTGTTTATAAATCAATTTCTCCACTATCTATGTATGCTTTAGCATCTATAATGGTTTCTTATTTAAATGGAGTAATCAATAAGAATGATACAAACTTTACAAAGTTCAATGAATGTATTCTCTATGGGATTAACTGTTGGATCAGTATTTGAGCATGCTTATGGTGAAGTTAAGAAAAGAGGAATGTTCGATATAGAAATTTTACCAGCTCTATATCTTTTAAAATCATTCTTCACAGAACAAAAATTGAGTACAGTCCTTATTATGTGGCTAACTACCTTTGGTAGACACTTAACAGTATCACATAAAATGACAAAACTTATAAAAGTCTTTAGAGTAAAAACTGAAAAAGGATATCAATATACAGCAACTATTGTAGATGATAACACTATAGAAAAATTTTTCAGATTTTATTCATCAAATATTTTTAAAAAACACAGTGACTACTGTCAATTTAATGAAAAATATGAACTTTAAGTAAAAATTAAAAGTGAAATTCACTTATTTTTGTTAATAATATAATTTAAAGAAAAATTTAGGAGGTTTAAAAATGTTTGGAAACACAATCAAAAAGATCATTTAGTAGGTGCAGCAGTTGGAGTAGGGAGTAGCAGCAGTAGCTTTTTATTTATATATATCAAGCTAAAGTTGATGACTTCTTAAGAAAACAAGGAATCAATATAAAAACTTCTTCTTGTTCAAATCTTGAAGGATTAGATATTGAAGGTCTAACTGAAATGAAAGAACATATAGAAGATTTAATAGCTGAAAAATCTGCTACTGAATCAGCTGAAGAAATTATAGTTGCAGCTGAATAATAAAATTTATAAAAGCCTTTCATCTTTTGGTGGAAGGCTTTTTATGACTCAAATAAACTATTGGTGATTATATGAAAGAAATAGATGTTATATATAAAGGTGAAGTTTTAAAATTAACAAGGTTTTTGGGGCAATAATAAATTATGCTTATGGATAAAAAATTCCAATCAAATCACAATGCCTAAGATGGAGTTTGTTGGAGGATATCCAAAATGAATATTGCATCTTTCTAGAAAACTTATCTGTAGAAGAATTGAAAGAAATAAAAACAATTGATGGAAAAAGTATTGAATTTTGAAGAATTTAATATACTAAATAAAGAGAAACCATTAGAAATTTTCTAATGACTTCTCTTTTTGAGCAGATAATGAGAGGTTGATTGGTGATTTTTAAAATCACCCTAAATCAACCGGAGAGTAAATCAAATCTATTACAACATAAATTATATGTGATTAAATAAAATATATCGGTAACAAATGTTACATAAAAATAATTTTTAAAATTTTAGCTAAAAATGGTAAAAATTTTTACAAAATAAGTCAAAAATTATGATTGATTATGATTTGAAAAGATTGAAAAATGATTGTATAATTAAAATAACAAAAATAATCAAGTTATAAAAAGGAAAAAGATATGTTATTTGAAGACAGAATTTCACTTATTTTAAAACTTATAGAAACACAAGGCAGTATAGAAAATTCAAAAATTATCAAAGATTTAAAAATCAGTGAGGCAACATTAAGAAGGGACTTAGCTTATCTTGAAAAGGAAAATAAAATTAAAAGAGTAGAGGTGGTGCAGTTTTTAAGGAAAGTTGCTAGAAAAGAAATAGAAATCAAAGAAAAGATCATCAATAAAGACAGCAAAAGAAAATTGCTCAAATGGCTGACAGTTCATATCAGATGGTGACTATATTTATTTTAGATGCAGGAACAACAACTTATGAAATTATTGACTATATAAAAGGAAAGATATAAAGGTTGTGACTAATGGGATAATACATTTAGAAAGACTTATAGCAATGATATAGAAAACTTACTAATTGGAGGAAGAATAAAAAGAGTACCTTTAGCTATTGTTGGAGTAAAAGCTTTAAGAGTTTATCAGAATTTAGATTTGATAAAGCATTCATTGGAATAAAATGGAATAAATGAAAATGGATATTCTACTCATGATGTTGAAGAAGCTATGATAAAAACAGGCTATAGAAAATTCTAATAAAGCTTTTTATCTTAGCAGATAGTACAAAGTTTGATATGATCTATTTTTGCAAACGTAGCTAAACTTGAAGAAGCAAACCATAATAACAGATAAAAAGAAATAAATAAAGACATAGAAAAGCACACAAAAATAATAAACATGTATTAAATTGAAAAATAAGAGAGTTACATTCCAAATTTTAGGATAAAAATCAAATAGAATGAGCCGAGTAAATGTCAGCGTGTTTGAAAGTCAACTTGTTGGCAAGTTTTGCCGAATTTTCTTGAAACACTTAGCAATTTGTTGTAGAGTTTCTTATGATGCAGATTCTTGATTTTTATACGTTAAGAAATTGGCTAGTAACTGAACTATTTTTCATGTTAATATTGAAAGGAGAACTAATGATATATTCAGTAACTTTAAATCCCTCCATTGATTTTATTGTCAGAGTAAAAGATTTTCAAATAGGTGAAAACTAATAGAGCCTATAGAAGATAATTTTTGCTGGTGGAAAGGGAATAATGGTATCTAAACTCTTATGTAGGGACAGAATGTGAAATCTAGGTTTTTAGGAGGTTTTTACAGAGAGCATTTATAGAGAAAAATCTTAAAAATTAAATATACCTTTCAGATTTTGTGACTGTTGAAGAAAATACTAGAATAAATGTAAAATTAAAAACAGAAGAAGAAACTGAAATCAATTGTCCAGGTCCAAAGATTTCAGATAAAAGAAAAAGAAGAGTTTTTAGATAAAAATCAGAAAAATTAAAAGAGATGATTTTGTAATTTTATCAGGTTCAGTACCTAGCAATTTGGGAAATGATTTTTATAAATATAATTGAAATTTTAAATGAGAATTCAGTAAATTCACTCTTGATAGTAGTGGAGAAACTTTTAAAAAATCTTTAAAAATATAAACCATTTTTAATCAAAACCTAATAAAGATGAATTAAAAAGAATATGCTAAAAGAGAGTTTAAAGATAATAAAGAAATTATAGACTATGTTAGAACTAACTTTAGTTGGTATGGCAGAAAATGTGATTATATCTCTTGGGTGGTGAGGGAGCACTATACATAGCTAAAGATTTTTCACTTTTCGCTCAATCATTCAAGGCAAAGGGAAAGTTGTTAATACTGTGAGAGCTGGAGATTCTGTTGTGGCAGGTTTTTGTAAATTATATGCTAAAAGAAAATGATGTAGAAAAAGCATTTAGATTTGCAGTGGCTTGCGGAACAGCAACAAGTTTTTCAGAAGATATTGGTGAGTTAGAATTTATTGAAGAAATATCTAAAAATTGAGTTATTGAAAGGGAGCATTATGGAAATTAAAGATTTACTAAAAAGATTTAATGATAATGGATTTAAAAGCAAATACAAAGATGGAAGCTATTGATGAAATGATAGCAAGATTAAAAAAGAAAAACATAGTTTCAGATGCTGATGTACTTTTAAAGATTTAATTTTTAAAAGAGAAGAAAGAAGTTCAACAGGTTTAGGGTGAAGGAATAGCAATGCCTCATGCTAAGACTTCTGTTGTAAATAGTCCTTCAGTTCTATTTGCAAGATCTAATAAAAGTGTTGATTATGATGCACTAGATGGGGAACCTGTTCATATATTCTTTATGATAGCTGCTTCTGAAGGGCTCATGATTTACATAGAAACACTTCAAAATTATCAAAAGATGTTATTAAATGATGATTTTTACAAAAGGATTATTAACTTGTGAAGCCCTGATGAAGTTTATGCTTTAGTTGATAAATATTCAGAAAAACCACAAGAAACTCCTAAAGAAGAAGTTAAAGAAACACAAGTTACAAACAAAAGAGAATTCTTGCAGTAACTGCTTGTCCAACAGGAATTGCACATACATATATGGCTGAAGCAGCATTGTAAAGAAGCTGGAGAAAAAATTAGAGTAGATGTTAAAGTTGAAACTAATGGTGCAGATGGAATTAAAAAAATAACCTAACTGCAAAATGATATAAATGATGCTGTTGGAATTATAGTTGCAGCAGATAAAAAGTTGAAACAGCTCGTTTTCAATGATAGAAAAAGTTATAGTTACAAGTACAGCAGATGCTGCTAAAGAATGCTGAAGCTTTTAATTAAAAAGTTTTAAAATAATGAAGCTCCTGTATTTAAAGCAGAAGCTAGTGATAATGCTGAAAGAAGATTCTCAAGCAAATGATTCAATAGGAAGAATTATCTATAAAGAGTATTATGAATGGAGTTTCTAATATGTTACCATTCTGTAATAGGTGGAGGAATTTTACTTGCTCTTTCATTTATAGTTGAAAGATTTATGGAGACAAATAGATTATTTAAATTACTATATGGTGTTGGTGGAGGAGCCTTCATTTAATACCTGTTCTTGCAGGGATTTATTGCTATGAGTATTGCTGACAAGCCAGGATTTATGCCAGGGGCTGTTGCAGGATATATGGCGAGTCAAGGTGCTGGATTCTTAGGAGGACTTATTGGAGGGTTCATTGCTGGATACTCAGTTATCTTCTTAAAGAAAATGACAAAGAATATGTCAAAAACAATTTGATGGTATGAAATCAATGGTAATATATCCAATATTCAGTTTAAGTGATAACTGGTGTGTTGATGTATTTTCATACAGGACCTATATTTACAAAAGATAAATGTTATAGTTGCTAACTGGTTAAATAATATAGGGAACAGCTATGCTGTTCTATTAGGAGCTATACTTGGTGGAATGATGAGTGTTGATATGGGAGGATCTATCAATAAAGCAGCTTATGCTTTCTCAATAGGAGTATTTTACTGATACTGGAAATGGTGCATTTATGGCAGCTGTTATGGCAGGAGGAATGGTTCCCACAACTAGCAATAGCTTTAGCTATGACACTATTTAAAAGATAGATTCGATGAAAAAGAACAACAATCAAAAATTTCAAACTTTATTTTAGGTTTATCTTTCATAACAGAAGGAGCGATTCCTTTTTGCTGCTAAAGAACCATTGAAAAGTTATAAAGTTCTTGTGTATTGGTGCTGCAATAGCAGGTGGATTAACTCAATTTTGGGGTGTTTCTGCTCCTGCTCCTCATGGTGGAATATTTGTAATTCCTGCAATGCCAAGTGTACACTCAGCTATATTCTTTGTAGTTTCTATTGCAATAGGAGCTATAATATCAGGAGTGATATTTGGAGTTATTAGAGGAAAAGAAAAATAATTAAATTCTTAGGAGGTTACTGTAGCTAGATTTTTAAATATTTTATTTGGAGTTGTATTTATTTTATTTGGAATTTACATGTGGAATAATCCTACTGAAAACATTTGTAACTTATTCATTTTACCTAGGGTTGCTTTATGTTATATGGACTATTATAACTATATTCTATATATTTAGAAAAAAATAAGACCTGTTCCTTATGGCAATATTATAGTATCTATTATTATATCAATAGCAATTTTTAGCTTTACCTATGTTTTCAATAGCTATGGTACTATGGACATTTGTTTTTATATTCTTAATAAGTGCTATTTATTATTTAAGAAATGTTATAAAAATGGTTTAAAAATCTCATTTATTACAATTTATACTAGCTTGTATTGCTGTTATTTATGGAGTTATAATGTTATTTAATCCTATTGTAGCTGAGAATACAATAGCTAAAATTTTTATCTTTTTTGTTATAATGAATGGAATATCATATATTTTAAGTTCAATAATTGATGTTGAAATTGAATAAATTGAATTATTTAAATAAAGTATGACAGGGGTTGCAAAAGTTAAATTATAATTCTAAAGTAAAAATAAGTAAGTTACAAATGAAAATTTTTGAGATAAAAATCAAATAGAATGAGCCGAGCGAATTTTTGATTTTTATCGTTAAGAAATTTACTCAGTAACAAACTATTTTTTACTTTTATTAATTTGCAACAGCCTCTACTTTTTATTATAAAATATGCTATAATAATTAAGCTTAAATATATATTTTTAAAAATATAAAACTAGGAGAATTTATATGAAATTTCTAAAATTTAATGAAATAGATTCCACTAATAACTATATGAAAGAAAAATATCATCTTTTGAAAATTATGATATAGTTTCAGCTAAAGTCCAAACAGCAGGTAGAGGAAGAAGAGGAACTCTTGGTTTATCGCCTGAGGGTATGGCTCTTTTTAGTTTTTACTAAGACCTGAAAGAAGTCTATCTCATGGTTGAAGCAACAAAAGCTTCCTTTCATAGCAGGAATATCGACTTTAAATGCTCTAAAAAGATAAAAGATGGAGATTATTCTTTTTAAAATGGACAAATGACGTCTTTTTCAATTTCTAAAAATTATGTGGAATTTTAATAGAAAGAGTAAAAGATGATTTTGTAGTTGGTATAGGAATAAATGTAGCAAATAAAATACCAGAGGATATTAAAAATATTGCTATTTCACTTGAAAGTGACTATGACATTGATAAATTAATTTTTGAAAGTTGTAGAAGAATTTTCTCTATATTATGAAAAATTTATGTCGGAAAAGTGGCTAGAAATTGTAGAAGAAATTAATAGAAATAACTTCTTAAAGGATAAAAATAGAGTACATATTGAGAGCAGATATTTGAAGGACAGCTAAAAATATTGCTGAAGATGGAAGATTAGAAAATAGAAATGAATGGTGAAATTAAATTATTTAGTGTTGGAGAAATAACAATAGAAAAGGATTATTAATGAAAAAGTTGTAATTGGTATGAGTGGAGGTTGATTCCTCTGTTTCAGCTTATCTTTTTAAAAGAGCAAGGCTATGAAGTTATAGGGAGTAACTTTAAATCAACATTTAGAAGAAAAATTCAAAAGATATTGAAGATGCAAAAAGTCTGTGATAGATTGGGAATAATACATGAAGTTGTAAACATCAGAAAAGATTTTGAAAAACATAGTTATTAAATATTTTTTTAGACGGCTATAAGTCAGGAAAAACTCCATCTCCTTGTGTTATTTGTGATGATGAGATAAAATTTAAAAATTTTATTTGAGATAGCCGATAAGTATAAGGCGGACTATGTAGCAACAGGTCACTATACTTCAGTTGAATATTCAGAAACTTTTTCTAAATACTTGTTAAAATCTGTACATTCTATAATAAAAGACCAATCCTATATGTTATATAGATTAGCCCTGAAAAATTAGAAAGATTGATTTTTCCTTTGAAACCTTATTCTAAACAAGAAATCAGAGAAATAGCCTTAAAAATTGGTTTAGAAGTTCATGATAAAAAGACAGTCAAGGTGTCTGTTTTGCCAAAGAAGGCTATAAAGAATTTTTAAAAAAGAAAAATTTAAAAAGATGAAATAGTCAAAGGAAATTATATCGATAAAGAAGGAAAAAAATCTTTAGGAGACATGAGGGCTATCAGTTATATACCATAGGACAAAAGAAGAGGTTTAGGGATAAATTTATCTAAAAATAGTTTTCATAACAGAGATAAGGGCTAAAAACTAATGAAATAGTTTTAGAGAATTTTTCAGAACTTTTACTAATGAAATAGAATTAACAAATTACAAGTTTGCAGTTGAATTTGAAAAATAAAAGATTTAAACTTACTTGCAAGACCCTAGATTTTTCAAGTACAGGTTTTTATGGTAAAATTGATTAAAAATAATGATAAAATTTATTTTAAATACAATGAAGAAAAATGCCCATAATGCTAAGGGGCAACATGTAGTATTTTTCTATGATAATTTTTGTTGTAGGTGGTGGAGAAATTAAGTAATTTTTAAAAAGTTTGTGGTATAATATTTACTGTAAATAAAAATATTTTTGTTTAGGGAAAGATATGAAAATAAAAAGAAAGAATAGAAGAATTAAAGAATAGCAACGCAGGCTTGACACTATACTCATCACAAGAATTAAAAAGATTTAGAAAGAATTGTTAAATTAAAGAGGACTTAGATAAGTATAGAGACTCTTATTACAATGATAATGAAAGTCTTATCTCAGATTACGAATTCGATATTTTATTAAAAAGAACTGGAAAGCTTTAGAAGAAAAATATCCAGAATATAAAGAGGCTTCATCTCCAACAGCAAGTGTGGGAGCAAGCTTAAAAGAAAATAAATTTAAAAAGTTGAACATGCACACCCGATGTTAAGTTTGGCTAACAGCTATAATATTGGTGAGGTTGTGGACTTTATTGAAAGAATAAAAAGAGAATTTCTAAGGAGCAAGAATTAAAAATATTGTTTGGAGGTTAAACTGATGGCTATCTATCAGTCTAACTTACATACAAGGTAAAACTTGTTAGAGCTGTAACTCGTGGAGATGGCTTTATTGGTGAAGATGTAACAGAGAATATCTTACAAATAGCAAGTGTTGTAAAAACTTTACCACAAGCTCTAGATATTGAAATCAGAGGAGAAATTGTTCTACCATTAGCAAGTTTTGAAAAAGCTGAATAAAGAAAAAGATTAGAAAAGGAGAAGAACTTTTGCTAATCCTAGAAATGCAGCAAGTGGAACTTTAAGACAATTAGATCCCTAAGATAGTAAAAGAAAAGAGCCTTAGATGCATATTTCTATTTCTTAGTTGAAGCAGATAAATTAGGTTTAAAAATCTCACAGTGAAAGTATGAAATTCTTAGAATCTATGGGAATTAAAAACAACAGGAATTTTTGAACTTTTAGAAAACTCAAAAAGATATAGAACAAAGAATAGATTACTGGGAGAAAGAAAGAGAAAAATCTACCTTATGAAACAGATGGACTTGTTATAAAAGTTGATGAAATTAATCTATGGGAAGAAATAGGTTATACAAGTAAAACTCCAAGATGGGCAATAGCATATAAAGTTTCCCTGCACATCAAGTATCTACTGTTTTTAAATGATGTAACTTGGCAAGTTGGAAGAACAGGTAAAATTAACACCTGTTGCTGAACTAGAAGAAGTTGAATTGTCAGGAAGTAAGGTTAAAAGAGCAAGCACATAATATTAGTGAAATTCAAAAGAAAAGACATAAGAATAGGTGACAGAGTTTTTATAGAAAAAAGCTGCTGAGATTATACCTCAAGTTGTAAAAGGCAATAAAAGAAGAAAGAACAGGAAATGAAAAGACTATAGAAGAGCCAATTAATTGCCCTGTATGTAACCATAAACTTGAAAGAGAAGAGGGACTAGTAGATATAAAATGTGTAAACGAAGAATGTCCTGCTAAAATTCAAGGAGAAATAGAATATTTTGTTTCAAGAGATGCTTTAAACATCATGGGACTAGGTTCAAAGATAGTTGAAAAATTTATAGATTTGGGCTATATAAAAACTGTTGTAGATATCTATGACTTAAAAATCACAGAGAAGACCTAGAAAAATATTGATAAAATGGGAAAAAGAAGTATAGAAAAACTTACTCAATTCAATAGAAGAAAGTAAGAATAGAGAATATGATAAAGTTATCTATGCTTTAGGAATACCATTTATAGGAAAGGTTGCTTCTAAAGTTTTTAGCTAAGGCTTCAAAAGAATATTGATAAGTTAATGTCTATGACTTTTGAGGAGCTTACTAGCAATAGAAGGAATTGGTGAAATAGCAGCTAATGAAATAATAGCTTTCTTTAAGAAGGAAAAACTCAAAAACTTGTAGCTGCTTTAAAAGAAAAAGGGTTGAAATTTGAAATAACAGAAAGTGAAACAAAAGTGAAAATTTAAATCCTAATTTTTGCAGGAAAAGAATTTCTTGTTTACAGGTACGTTGAAACACTTCATAAGAGAGCAAATAAAGGAAGAAATTGAAAAATTAGGTGGTAAGAATTTAAGTTCAGTAAGCAAGAATTTAGATTATTTAATAGTTGGAGAAAAAGCTGGAAGTAAGTTAAAAGAAAAGCACAAGAAATTCCGACTATAAAAATACTAACTGAAGAAGAGTTTATTGAGTTGAAAAGATAAATTTGACTAAGATAGTAAATTATGTTAGAGTATAAAATGATATTAAAAAGTGAGGAAGAAAAAGAAATGATAGGTGGTTTACTTAAAAAGATTTTTGGAACAAAAAATGACAGAAAGTAAAGGCTTTAAGAAAATTGTTGATCAAATTAATGCATTAGAACCTGAATATGAAAAACTTTCTGATGAAGATTTAAGACACAAAACTGATATCTTTAAAGAAAGGTTAGCAAATGGAGAAACTTTAGATGACATTTTAGTTGAAGCATTTGCAACAGTTAGAGAAGCTTCTAAAAGAGTTTTAGGGTTTAAGACATTATGATGTTCAATTAATTGGAGGTATAGTTTTACATCAAGGAAAATTACAGAAATGAAGACAGGGGAAGGAAAAACATTGGTTGCAACTTGCCCAGTTTACTAAATGCCCTTTGCAGGAAAAGGTGTTCACGTAATAACAGTAAATGACTATTTGGCAAAGAGATAGAGACCAAAATGTCAAGATTATATGGATTTTTAGGATTGAGTTCAGGAGTTATATTAAATGGACTTCCAACAGAACAAAAGAAAAAGATCATATGAATCAGATATAACTTATGGAACAAACTCAGAATTTGAGTTTGACTATTTAAGAGATAACATGGTATCAGATCTAAAGAATAAAGTTCAAAGAGAACTTAACTTCGTATAGTGGACGAAGTTGACTCAATACTTATTGACGAAGCTAGAACACTACTAATAATATCTGGTGCGGCAGAAGATAAAATTAAATGGTATCAAGTTTCATTCCAAGTTGTATCTATGCTAACTAGAAGCTATGAAACAGAAAAATTAAAAATATTAAAGAGAAAAAAGCTATGAATATCCCTGATGAAAAATGGGAGATTATGAAGTTGATGAAAAATCAAGAACAGTGGTATTAACAGAAAAAGGTGTAAAAAGAGTTGAAAAGATATTAAAAATAGATAATCTTTTATTCACCTGAACATGTTGAATTAACACATTTCTTGAACCAAGCATTAAAGGCTAAAGAATTATTTAAAAGAGATAGAGATTATTTGAGTTAGAGAAAATGGAGAAGTAGTAATAATAGATGAATTTACTGGAAGAGCCATGGAAGGAAGAAGATACTCAGACGGTCTTCACCAAGCTATAGAAGCCAAAGAAGGAGTTAATATTGTGCTGAAAAACCAAACTCTTGCAACAATAACTCTTCAAAACTATTTCAGAATGTATAAAAAGTTATCAGGAATGACAGGTACAGCTGAAACTGAAGCAACAGAGTTTATGCATACTTATGGACTAGAAGTAATAGTTATACCAACTAATCACCAGTTATAAGAAAGAGATAATGCTGACTTAGTATATAAAAACTAAGAATGGAAAAATAAAATCTATTATAGATAGAATAGAAGCTCTGTATGAAAAAGGACAACCTGTTCTTGTTGGTACAATTTCAATAAAGAGTTCAGAAGAATTATCTGAATTATTGAAAAAGAGAGTTCCTCATAATGTATTGAATGCTAAATTCCATGCTCAAGAAGCTGAAATAGTTGCTCAAGCAGGAAGATATAAAGCAGTAACAATAGCTACTAACATGGCAGGAAGAGGAACAGATATTATGCTGGAGGAAACCCTGAATTCATGGCTCTTGATGAAGTAGGATCAAGAGATGATGAAAGATTCCTGAAGTGATGAAAAATATCAAGAACAATGCAAAACAGAAAAAGAACAAGTTTTAGCTTTAGGTGGATTATTTATACTTGGTACTGAAAGACACGAATCTAGAAGAATTGATAACCAATTAAGGGAAGATCTGGAAGACAAGGAGACCCTGAGAATCAGAATTCTACTTATCACTGAAGATGATTTAATGAGACTATTTGGTTCAGAAAGAGTTAGTGTATGGATGGAAAGATTAAAAATTACCTGAAGATGAACCTATAACTCATGGATGATAAACTCAGCTATAGAAAAAGCTCAAAGAAGATAGAAGCTAGAAACTTTGGTATAAGAAAGAGCTTGAGATTTGACGATGTTATGAACCTTCAAAGAAAAGCTATTTATGAAAATGAAATGAAGCTTTCAGGTACAGATAACCTAAAAAGACAAGATATTAGGAATGCTTTTAAAGATATTATAACAGCTAAAGTTTACGAAAAAAATTTGCTGCTGAACATAGAAAGACTGGGATATAGATGGATTAAATGAATATCTAGAAGATTTCTATGTATACGAAGAAGAAGATGAAAGCTTTACTTAAAGGATACTAAAGAAGGTTATGCTGAAAGAGTATACAATGCTTTAGTTTCTCAATACAATAAAAAGAAGAAGAAATTGGTTCTGGTCTTTAAGAAATCTTGAAAAATATATTTTACTTGAAGTTGTTGATAATAAGTGGAGAGAACATAAAAAGCTCTTGATGGATTAAGAGAAAGTATTTATTTAAGAGACTTATGGTCAAAGAGACAGTAACTGAATATAAAATAATATCAAGCCAAATATTTGAAGAAATGATTAGTCATATTAAAGAACAAACTACATCTTTCTTATTTAAAGTTGCTGTAAAACTGAGGAAGAAAGACAAAGTGTAGAAGAGTTTGAAGAAGAAGATGTAAAAAAGTAAATTCTGAAGAATCTTGTCCATGTGGGACAGTGAAAACCATATAATAAATGTTGTGGTAGATAATAAGGAGGAAAATGAGATACTATTTCTTTTAGCAATGATTTTTACTTTAGTATCTTGTAGTTCAACTACAAATAAAAAGATTTAATCCAAAAATACTCTTTGGATAAAGAATCTGCACATAACTGGGAAAACAGTTATGCAAAATGTAATGATGGCTGAAGCAACAAATCCAGATTGGTATGGAGAGATAATCCTTTAGTTAGTTTGAGAAAACAAGGAAAGATGTCAGAAAGAGATATTATTTCTTAGATTACTTAGGAAAAACTCCTGCTAACCAAATTACAGATGAAGAATTTGATCGTTTTGCTAAAATATTAACATCTTTTGTTAACAGAACTCCAAGAAATTTTTATATTAGAAGAAACTAATATAAAGATCCTAAAGGATTAGTAGATTTTTATAGTAAAAGAAGCAAATTCAAGTCAATTGGATAATCCTTCTAAATACATAAAAGAAGTTGTTGCAGATAAAGAAGAATGGGCTCAAATAGTTGCTTTATCAGAAAAGGCTGACTTAAACAGTAAGGATGTTAGAAAATTAAGAAAATTATGTAGCAGCTTTTTGTAAAAAGAAAACTACTTTAATGAACAAGTTTGGTTACAAGTAGAAGTTTCAGATAGAGTGCTTCAACTTGCTCAAATGGCTAGAAAAGTTCCTAAAACAAAAGAGAATTAAATAACGTAAATGCTAAAGCATTATACTTAGCTATCACAATTCCTATCAAAAATTGATAGATGGAGTAGATAATAAAATAGAGCTATGTCACAATTTTGTAACATAGCTCCATTTTTCTATGTTAAGAAGTAACTATTATCTTTTTCATCAGAGAAATCTAAACTAACAAGTCTCTTATATTGTCTCCATCTTCTTTGAGCATCCCACATATTCTTTTCAAATAATTCATTAGCTTCATCAGGATTTGTTTTCTTCAATGTCATATATCTTGTTTCACCCATTAGGTAATCTTGATATAATTCCCATTTTGGTTCTTTACAATCCAATTGAAGTGGGTTCTTTCCTTGACTTTCTAGTAGAGGATTATATCTGAATATAGGCCAATATCCACATTCAGTCGCTAATTTCATTTCAGTTTGAGATTTTGACATACCTTTTTTAATTCCATGGTTAATACGAGGAGAGTAAGCAATAATTATTGAAGGGCCATTATAACTTTCAGCTTCTTGTATAGCCTTTTTAAGAATTGTTGTTGATTAGCTCCCATAGAAACTTGAGCAACATAGATATGACCGTAGCTCATACAGATAGCAGCTAAATCTTTTTTCTTTAAAGGTTTACCAGCAGCAGCAAATTTTGCAACAGCTGCAGTTGGTGTTGCTTTTAGATGATTGATCCACCAGTATTTGAATAAACTTCTGTATCCATAACTATACATTTATATCTTCTTTAGAAGCAAGAACATGGTCAAGTCCTCCATAACCTATATCATAAGCCCATCCATCTCCACAACTTCACCATTGAGATTTCTTAATTAGAATATTGTTTTAAAACCTATGATATCTTTAGCATAACTTTCATTATTTCCTTCTAATGCAGCTAAAAATCTTAGGAGTAATTTCTCTTGTCTTTGCAGCAAAGCATCTATTTTCTATCCATTCACGGAATAGACCTTGTAATGCAGGAGTAACTTTATCCATAGAAACTTCCATAATATGTTGAATTCTATCACGAAGAGCTACTCCAACATGCATCCAAAACCATATTCAGCATTGTCTTCAAATAGAGATGATGCTCAAGCTGATCCTTCTCACAACAATTTTTAGTATAGGTGTTGATGGAGCAGATCCACTGTAAACAGAAGAACATCCACTTGCATTGCAACCATCATTCTATCTCAAACATTTGAGAAATAACTTTTTAGATAAGGTGTTTCTCCCAACCTGGACAAGCTCCATTGAATTCAAATAGTGCTTGAGAAGGTGTGAACCTTTTAACTGTATTTGCTAGGTAACTTATCATTTTATAGCTTACTTTACTCATAAATGTATGAGCTTTTTATCTTCTTGATTTTCTAATGCAACAGCTATTGGGTTCATATCAGAGCTTTAGCAGGACATACATTAGCACAAGAACCACAACCAGTACAGTCAAGAGAGTGCAACTTGTATCTATAACTTAGATTTTCTAATCCTTTTTCCATTTGCTTTTAAAGTAGAAAATTCTATAGGTGATGCAGCTTTTTCTTCTTCAGTGATTAGAAAGATCTTAGCAGCATGGGGACAAACATAAGAACATTGGTTACATTGAATACACTTATCTAGATTCCATATAGGGTACATCAACAACAACTCCTCTTTCAAAGGCAGCATTACCATTTTCAAATGTTCCATCTTCTCTCTATAAATGCTGAAAGACAGCGGGTCATTACACCTTTTATTGCATTGATAGGTTCAACTATATTTTAACTAAATATGAAGTCAATGAGTTCTGTTTTACAATTAGAAATGTCATTGTTTTATCCAACTTTTTCTTGAGCAGAAACTTTTTAAGTTTATCCATTCAGGATTGCTTCAATTTCAATTAGTCCAGAGCACCAACATCCTATTGCCTTAGATTAAGTTGAACTACATCGTCACCTTTCTTTCCATATGATTTTAAAGCATATTCTTTCATATATTTTGAGCTTCTTCATAGGTATGATTTCAGCTAATTTAAAAGAAAGCTGATTGCATTATCGTGTTTGTTCTTTGACCTAATCCAATTTCATGAGCAAGTTTAGTTGCATTGATAATATAGAATTTAGCTTCAGCTTTTGCTAAAATCATATTTAATATTATCAGAGATGTTTTCTAAAACTTCATCTTTATCCCAAACACAGTTTAATAGGAATTTTCCACCTAGACCAGAAGTCATATCATATTGTTTTAAGTAAGCTGGTACAGAACAAGCAACAAAGCTTGGACTTGATACTAAATATGTAGCTCTTATAGGTTTCTTACCAAATCTTAGTGTGATCTAGTGACTCCTCCAGATTTTTAGAGTCATATGCAAAGTATCCTTGAGCATATAAATCTGTTTTATCTCCTATAATCTTAGATAGAGTTTTTATTTGCTCCAACTGTTCCATCTGCTCCAAGTCCAAAGAGATAGACAAGCTTTTTGTAGATGGGTCAGCAACATTTAATCTTTCCCCAACTTCAAGAGATGTGAAAAGTGACATCATCAACACCTACTGTGAAGTAGTTTTGGGTTTATCTTGCGATAAGTATCAAAAACTGCTTTTATTTGAGCAGGAGTTGTATCTTTTAGAAGATAGTCCATATCTTCACCAACTAATACTGGAGCGTTTTTCTTTATCATGAATATAGATTTAACATCTAAAGTAAAGGTTCTCCAGGGAGCTCCTAGTTCTTTTGTTCTTTCTAAAACTGCAATCTTTTAACAGTCCTAGTTAAAACATTAAAAGAAATATTTTTCAGAGAAAGGTCTGTATAGATGAACTGTTATAAGACCAACATTTTCTCTTTCACACTAAATAATCAACAGTTTCTTCAGCAGTTTGACATACAGATGCCATAGCGATTATAACTCTATCAGCATCAGCAGCTCCTCTATATTTAAATGGTTTATATTCTCTACCAGTTTCTTCAGAATTTCTTCCATATAGTAAGCAGCTATATCAGGTACCCGCATCATAAAATTTGTTTGAGCTTCTAGTTTGGAAATATATATCATCGTTTGAGCTGTTCCTCTTGTAACTGGATGTTCAGGATTTAAAGCTCTGTCTAAACTTTTTGAATTTCATCTGAGTCAACTAATACAAACATCAAAGTCCATAAGTTCTATCTTTTGAATTTCATGTGAAGTTCTAAATCATCAAAAGAAGTGAAAGGAACAGGTACTCTTGACTTTGTGCAGTAAGATGATCAATTGCACTGCTATATCCATAACTTCGAACAGATCCACTAGCCATCATAGTAAAACCAGTTTGTCTAGTTGCATATATATCTTGCATGGTCTCCAATAGAAAGTGCTTGAACTGAGTAAAGAACGGGCAGATACATGTATAACTCCTGGAAGTAGTTCCTGCTATCTTATACATATGAGTTTTTAAAAAGTAATCCTTGTAGCAGTATAAGTGAGTAGTAGAGCTCCAGCTTCTAATGAACCATGAGACAGTACCAGCAGCTCCTACCCATACAGATTGCATTTCCAACTAATTTACCGAGAACGTCAAATATTTTTCATTCCTTTAGCAGCCCATTCATCAGCGTATTCAGCCATTGGTGAAAGGTGTTGTGGATAAATCACCTGCAACTTCTGTAAAGCATAGGAAGCATAAGCTGGCTTGGTTTCCGTCCATTGTTTGCATAACTCTTTTCATATCCGTTTCCTCCTTAACATAAATACATTATATAGTTTTATTTTTCTGTTAACTTTTATTATACAATACCCATTCTAGTAAATAGTAAATGAAAATTGATTAAGATTATTATTCTATACTAAAATTCAAAGTTTGTACTTACTGGGAAAGCATATATATATTAGTGTAAATACTGCTAATAATTGATACCATAATAAAGGAATAAGTATGTTGGAGAAACTTTATCTCCTGCGAATCCTAAAGGATTAACATTTTGAGCACCATAAGGTATCATTCTTGGAAGACACATGAGAATATATCTAGAAAGAGCACTTTTTCTCTCAAATCTACTTTATTGTTTTCAAAATCTTTTTAGATATTCCACCAGTTATGATGATAGCAACTGTATTGTTTGCAACAGCTATATCAGCTAAAGAAACTAATAAACCTATACCAAGTTTTGCACTCTTTTACCAACTATAAATTTTTGTACGAGTATTTATAACCCAATCTATACCTCCTTCTCTAGTAACCATTTGTGCCATACCACCTGTTAGAAGAAAAGAACAAAATTTCTGTCATGTTTGTGAAACCATTATAGTTCTTACCATAGCTTGGTAAAGTAAAAGTCTCCATGAGATAAAACCAATTATTCACTGAAAGTAAGACACCAGAAGCTAGAAACAACAAATACATTTACTCCTACCAGTGCCATAACAAGTACAAATACATAGGTAAAAACTTTAAGTAAATTGTAATCATGACTCACTGCTTCCCAGGGAACTACATCTGGTCTTTGCAAAAATAAAAAGTAAAGAATTGATTGTAGAAGTATAGCAGCAGGTAAAAGCATGTATGAGTTTATTCTAAATTTATCTTTCATTTCAACACCTTGTGTCTGAGTTGCTGCTATTGTAGTGTCTCATAACTGATAGGTTATCTCCAAACATTGCTCCACCCATAACGGCAGCTAAAATTAAAGGCATAGGGACTCCACTTTTCACCAAGTCCAACAGCTCATTTGGATCCTAGAGCAACTATTTGCACCAACAGATGTTCCAGTTGCTGCTAGAAATAAAAGCTCCAATTATGAAAAGTCCAACAGCTATATAGTGTGGAGGAATATAAGTTATTCCTAGATTAACTGTAGAGTCTACTCCACCCATAGCCTTAGAAACTATTGCAAAGGCTCCAGCTAAAAGATAAATAATACACATTGTTATGATATCAGGATGTCCACGACCTTCAAGGAAGGTATCGAATTTTCTCTGTAATAGTTCCTCTAAAAATAATGAAAGCTACACTATTCCAGCAAAAGGCTGCTACTGGACCAGGTAATTGATAAAATGCTAATTCAACACCTTGTATATTTAGAAAAATTCCAGTTCCTAAATAAGTAAAATAAAAACAAAAATGAATTAAACCTTTAAAAACTTGCTTTATTTTTCTATTTTGTTTTCCATATGCTTACCTCTTTCGTTTCTTTAATTAAGTTTAAAATTTCCTATATTTTTCTCAAAACCATGTTCTAAGTCAGCAATAATATCTCCACATTTTTCAAGTCCAACTGATAATCTTACTAAACCATCAGTTATTCCAGCGGCTTCTCTTTCTATCTTTAGTATAAGGGAGGAGTCATAGAAGCAGGGTGTTGTACTAAGTTTCAGTATCTCCTAAAGAAACAGCTAATGAGCAAAGTTTTAAACTATTTAATAGAGTTTTTCCAGCTTCAAATCCTCCTTTTAATTCAAAAGAGATCATAGCTCCAAAATCTTTCACTGTATTTTTAGCTATTTCATAACTCAGGGTGAGTTTCAAGTCCTGGATAGTAAGCTTTTCAATTTTGGATGATTATTTAAGAAATTCTACAACTTTTCTAGCATTCTTACAGTGTCTTTCCATACGGATTTCAAAAGTTTCTATACCTCTTATGATATAGTAAGCATCTTGAGGGTACCCTAGAACTGCTCTGTCATATCTTTTAAACCAACAAAACGAATTTGGTCAGCAGAGCTTTGTTTGTTATAACAAAGCCCAGCTATAACATCTCCATGTCCATTTAATATATTTTGTTACAGAGTGAGACAACATCTGCAACTAATGTTAAAGGTTTTGCATATATGGAGTAGCAAAAAGTGTTGTCGACAATAACTAGAGTATTTGGTTTAGTATGAGCTAGTTTAGCTAAAGCTTCAATGTCAACTATTTTTAAATTTGGGTTGGCAGGAGTTTCAAGATAAACAACTCTAGTATTTTTCTTTCATAGCATTTTTAACTTCATCTAAATTTGAAGTATCAACAAAAGTAACATCAATTCCAAATCTTGTAAGTCCATGGCACATCAAAAAGCAAATAGTACAACCATATAAAGTTTTATCTGTTACAATACTGGATCTCCAGCTTTTAAAACAGTCCATAATGTAGAAGATATAGCTCCCATCCCAGATGAGTATAGCATACTCCAGCCTTCAAAGACAGCTATCTTATCTTCCAAAACAGTTTGTTGAGGATTCCCTAATCTTGTGTAAATATATCCAGCTTTCTTCAAGAGCAAATCTTCTTCCACCTTGTTCAGCTGAGTCAAATATAAAGGTGAAGTTTGATATATTGGCATAACGAGTCCCATATAAATTTTTAAAGTTCCAGCATGTATCGCAGTTGTTCCTAAACCACTAATTTCCATAAAAATTCCTCCTAGTATATTTGTTGTTTTGTATTATAATATTAACATAAAACGATTTCATAAATAAATTATATATTCTAAAAACTGTCATAGTACACTAGAAAAAGGAGCAGAAAAATGAATAAAAACTTGTGAGGAATTCTGATACAACCATATCAACCCAGCTTTTTGAAATTTTAAAACAAGATATTTTTAGAGAAATAGATGGAAAGAAAACGATAAATCAGTTAGGCAAATTTCTATAAAATACAGTTTAAATCCTAATACAGTTTTAAAAGTTATTAAAAGCTCTTGAAGAAGAAGGTTATTTGTATAGTGTAAAAGGAAAAGGTTGTTTTATTAAAAAAGGATATAATTTAGATATAAGTCAAAAGGATGACTCCAATTCTTAATACTTTTTCGTTTTGGACAGATTTCTAAAGATATGAAAATTAATTTTTCTAATGGAGTAGCCTCCTAAAGAATATTTTCCTGTTCAAGAGTATAAAGAAATTTTATCTGAAATATTGTAGATAAAAATGAAAGTAAACACCTTATGGCTTATCAGAATATACAAGGGACTAGAAAGCTTGGGAGAAATTTTAGTTGAATTTCATAAAGAGATATGGTATTAGAAGAGAAAAGAAGATATTATTATCTGCTCCAGGAACTCAAAATAGCTTTACAACTTATAAGTACAGCTTTTGGACTTTGTTCCTAAAAACAGTACTTTATCTGATCCAACTTATCAAAATGCAGTGAATATTTTAAAAATTACTGTAATGTTGAAAATATAGATGAAAAATGATGGTTGGGATATGGATAGTTGAAAATCTATTGAAAGAAATAAAAATAGATTTTTGTCTATATAATGACAAATTTTTCAAAATCCAACAGGGAGTGAGTTGGTCTTTTGACAGAAAAAGAAAAATGATAGAACTCTCAATTAAATATGATTTTTTTATATTATAGAAGATGAATGTTTTTCAGATTTTTACTATAAGTCACAAGATTGTCCAAGATCAATAAAAGCCTTGAGATAAAGATGAAAGGTATTCTATATTAAAACTTTTCTAAGATTGTGATGCCAGCATTGGCATTGACTGTATGTAATCCCTCTAAAAATATACAGAAAGTTTTAAGCTAAATAAATATTTTATTGACCTACTACCTCAGAATAAATCAAAAGTTTTTAGAACTTTATATAAAAAGGGTTTGCATTAGATAAACACCTAGAAAAACTTAGAGTGAATTTAAAAGAAAAATGGAATATATGATAGAAAAACTTAAAAGATAAAACATTTAGAAATAATGTATGTGCCTCAAGGTGGATTTTTCATCTGGATTAAATTGCTAACTATATAAATAGTGAAAAATTCTATTATATGTCGTTTAAGAGGACTTTCTATCCTGCCAGGTTTTTGTATTTTATTCAAACTCTGAGGAAGTTAGTTCTAAAATTAGAATAAGTACAGTTTCTTCAACTATTGAAGAAGTTGAAAGAGGCTTAGATATAATTCAAGATGTTTTTAGATAATTGTGATTTTTCAGAAATAAATTTGAAATAAAATTTTAAAATAAAAACTCAAAGATAATCATTTTTATAATGAAATATGGAGTTTTTAATTTTTATCAAATTAGGATAAATTGCTTTTTGTTTGATTTTTTGACAGCTAATATGGTATACTAAAAATGATAAATATAAATTTTTTTAATATTGTTGTATCTAACTAAGGGGAAAAATTTTTATGAATGGAAATGAAATTATATTTTAATATTGACACTTGCATATTGGAATACTAGGTGGATCTTAGCTGATAAAAAGAAAGTTCCTGCAGCCTTTATGATAGGGAGCATTATTTGCTGTTGCTATTTTTTTAATATTTTTACTGACAGAGCCTTTACCAACTTCTTTTAAGTTTTATAACTCAAGTAGCAACTGGGACTTTCATAGGCTCTAAATTTCAGTACAGAAGATGTGAAAATGCTAGAAAAAGTTATTATTCCAGGTATGGTAATGGTTTGTGTTGATGATAGCTTTTAGTTTTGTATTATCATTTATAATGTCTCATTTTTCTAGGAATAGACTATATGACTTCATTTTTGCAACTGCCCCTGGTGGAATAATGGATATATCATTGATAGCTTATGACTTTAAAGCTAACACTTCTCAAGTAGCACTTTTTACAACTGATAAGATTAATTTCAGTGATAAGTTTTTGTACCATTTTTACAAAAATGTTATGAAAGAAGCAAAAAATAAAAAGAGAGTTTTGAAAAGAAAATAGAAAAATGAAAATAGATGAAGAAAAAGGACTTTAAATAAAAGTGAGAAAATCTCTAACTTTCACATTGATAATTGGTATTATTGGAGGAATAATAGGTTATTTTTCTCACTTACCTGCAGGAACAATAGAGTTTTGCTATGGCTTTTGTAGCCTTCTTCAATGTTAAAACTCAAAAAGCCTATATGCCTTTACCACTTAGAAAAATAATTCAAACTTTGGTGGTGCTTTAATAGGTGCAAGAGTAACTTTAGCTGATGTAGTGGCTTTTAAAAACTTTTAGTTCTACCAATTATCCTTATAATAGTTGGTTTTTGTTTGATGAATGTTTTTAGTTGGCTTCTTCTTATACAAGACAACTAAAGTTCTCTCTATCTACAGCCTGCTTTCAGCTTCACAGGGGAATGTCAGATATTTCTCTGATGGCAGAAGATTTAGAGCTAATGGATCCCTCAAGTTGCTTCTATGCAATTCTTAAGAGCAATATTTATTGTTGGTGTTTACCCTCTTATAATAAAACTTCTATAATTTCACAATTATTTTTAAATATGTTATAATAAAGAACCAAGAAATGAAAGGAAAAAGATGATAATTACTTTAATTATACTTTACAATAATAATATTTTTAATTATTATTTTTAATAAAAAGAGCAGTACCTGCTTTTTCTATATCATCAGGTAAATCCTATTTCTCAAATGTTAGTCCAGAATTATTTGAGGAACATTTGAAAGTTATAAAAGAATATAAAATGAATACTATAACTATTTCAGAATTTTATAATAAAGATAGTACAACAAACTCTATACTTTTGACTTTTTGATGATGGTTACTTTGACAACTATAAATATGTGTTTCATTTATTAAAAAAATATAATATGAAAGGCAACTATATTTTTAAATACTTTATATATAATGGATAAAAGAGAAACAGAGCCTGAAATTAAAAGATAATAATACAGTAAATCTAGAAGCTATGAAAGAATATATTAAAAATGGTAAAGCAACTATTAAATCAATATATGTCTTGGGAAGAAATAAAAAGAAATGTATGACAGTTCTCTAATTGATTTTTCAAGCCCATTCTCATAAACATATGGCAGTATTTATAGATACTAAAGATAGAAGGACTTACAAAAAGATAGAATGGAAGCTCCTGAATTATATCTATATGGAGAACTTGAAGATAATTTTCCTAGTTTTTCCAAAAAGAGGAGAATATCACAGGAAAAAGCTATATATAAAAAAAGAATTTCTTTTAAAATTTTTAAAAGAATTTTATGAAAGAAAAATATAGAAAATAAAAGTTACTGATAAGAATGAAATTTCTAAAAAAATGTCAAGAATTTATTGATGAAAAATAGTGAATATTTTCTCTGATGAAAAGTGAAGCTGAGTACAGAAAAGAATAGAAGAAGATTATTTAGAGAATAAAAAATAATAGAAAAAAATCTAGGAAATCAAGTAAAATTCTTTCTGTTGGCCTTGGGGACATAGAAGTAAAAGAAACAATTAAGATTTTAAAAAGAACTAGGAGTAGTTGGTTTTATTTCACTAAAAAGGAACTAACTCTATGAAAGCAAATTGGAATATGATAAGAAGAATTGAACTTAGAAAACTATAATGCTGAAAAAAATTTAAAATTAATTTGTTAATTGCAAGAAATTTAATTTTAGGTAAAAATATGGTTGGATATCTTAATTAAATGGAGGTGGCTGTGACCTTAACTGTTTCAATAATAACTTTAAATGAAGAGAAAAAACTTAGAAAGAACCCTTTAAAATCTGTACAAGATTTTGCTAGATGAAATAGTGATTGTAGATAGTGGTTCAACAGATAAGACAGAAGAAATAGCAAGAAATTTGGAGCAAAGTTTGTATATCAAGAATGGCTTGGGTATGGTGCACAAAGAAATAAGGCTATAGATTTATCAACATCTGATTGGGATATTGAAATATTGATGCTGATGAAGAAATTTCTCCAGAACTTGCTAAAAGAATAAAAGCAATTAAAAGAAAAATAGTCGTTATAAAGTCTATAAAATAAACTTTTATGTCAGTTTGTTTTAATAAGAAAAATAAAACATGGTGGTTGGAGTAACTCATATAGAATTAGATTATTTAGAAAAAGATTCAGGAAGATTCAATGAGAAATAGTGTTCATGAAGAGTTTAAGACAACTCAAGAGATAGCTAAAACTTCATAAATATATCTATCATCATACTTATTCTGATTTGCAGATTATTTTGATAGATTCAATAAATATACAACCTTTGGGAGCTATTGAATATTATAAAAAAGGAAAAAGCTAGTATCATTTCTATAGTATTGAGTCCAATATATAAATTTTTAAGAATGTATATAGTAAGACTTGGTTTTTTAGATGGGCTTGAAGGTTTTCTATTAGCTACAACAAGTTCACTTTATACTATGGTGAAATATTATAAATTAAGAGAAATATACAAAGAAATAACTCCTATATTGAAAAGGGAAGGAAACGATGGAAATTAAAAAGAATTTTAGTTTCAAGAACAGATAAGATTGGAGATTTAATTTTATCTATACCTAGTTTTTTTATGATGAAAAAATGTATCCTAATGCAGAGCTTGTAGCTATTGTTAGAAAATATACATGGATATAGTGAAAAAATCTTACCATATATTGATAGATTTGTTATAATTGATGACTATACTAAGGCAGAACTTTTAGAAAAAGATAGCCTATTTTAAGGCAGATGTTTTTCATAGCTTTATATAATGATAGTTATATTGCTGCTCTTTAGCAAGAGCAAGTAAAGGCTAAAATAAGAATAGGATCCTATATCTAAATTAAATTCCTTTTTACATATAATAAAGGAGTTCTACAAAAAGATCTAGATCAATTAAAAATGAAGGAGAATATAATTTAGACTTAGTTTGCAAAACTAGATAAGAAAAAGATTTTCAATGTTATATGAGTTAAATACAAAATTGATACTTACAGATGATAAATAGAAAAAGTAGCAGATGCATTCTTTAAAAGAAAATTCTATTGAAGGAAAATGCTTTGTGGTAAATCCTTTTTATAGGAGGATCTGCTAAAAAAATATAACAGATGAACAATATGTGAGTATATTAAAAAGTAAAAGAAGAAATGCCTGATTTAAATATTATTGTTACAAGTCATATATCAGATGAAGAAAAGAAATGAGAAATTCTGTAAAAGATATAGGAAAAGACAGAGTATTTAGTTTTTTTCTAATGGAGCAAGTATTTTTAAATACAGCCTCAATAATAGATAGAGCAGATGTATATTTTGGTGCTTCAACAGAGTCCAACTCATATTGCAGGAGCATTAGGAAAAAGAATAGTAGCTATCTATCCTAATAAGAAAACTCAAAGTATAACTAGATGGGGAGTTTTTGGAAATTCTAATGTTGAGTATATAGTTCCTGATGAAAAATAATCCAAATGAAGATTATAAAAATCCATACTTTGATAACTTTTACAGAGGAGATGGAAGACAAGGCTGTTAAATATATATTAGAGGGCATTAAAATGAATATTTTAATAATACATACAGCTTTTATTGGAGATATTGTACTTTCTACTGCTTTGGTATCAAAAGTAAAAGAAAAAGTATCCTGACTCAGATATTTATTATTTGACAACACCTTTAGGGAAAAGAAATACTAAAAGAATAATCCTAAAAATTAAAGAGATTATTACCTATGATAAAAAGAGGGAAAAGGATAAAGGGATTTAAAGCTTTTATTTCTTTTGTAAGAAAGATTAGAAAAGTTAAAAAATAGATGTTTGTCTAACACCACATAGATATCTAAGAAGTAGTAGTCTTATCTTTCTTAAGTGGAGCTAAAATAAGAGAAGGTTATGATATAGCAAACTTAGCTTTTCTATTTCAATAAAAAATTAAATATGATAAAGACAAAACATGAAGTGGAGAAACTACTTTCTTTTGTAGATGACAACAATACTAAAAGATATGAGCTTGAGATGTATCCTGATGAGCAGGATAAGAACAAAAATAGATTCTTTAATTAAAAGATTTATCAGATAATAAAAATAATACTTATTGCACCTGGAAGTAAATGGTTTACTAAAAAATGGCCTGAAGAATACTTTTAGAACTTTGATACAAAAACTTAGTTAAAAAGAGATGATTTACTGATAGTTATAACAGGTGGAAAAGAGGAAAAAGAAATAAACTTAGAACTTGATTCAAAAAGTTTTAGATTTAAGAGGAGAAATAAGTTTATTGGAACTAGCAGAACTTACTAAAAGAGCAACATTAGTTGTTTCAAATGATTCTGCTCTATCCATGTAACATCAGCTTTTCCAAATACGAGAATAATAGGAATTTTTGGTCCAACAGTTAAAGGAATTTGGTTTTTTCCTTGGTCTCAAAAATAGTAAAGTATTTTGAAATTGATAATCTATATTGCAGACCTTGTGCAATACATGGTGGAAATTCTTGTCCTGAGAAAACATTTTAGATGTATGAGAGAAATTACTCCAGACTTTAATAGAAAATGAGATTTATAATTACATTGCTAGTACTGATGATAAAAAGGTGAAAAGCCAATGAGCAAAAATAAGATTCCAGAAAAAAATTATAAAGGTTTTTAAAAAGATGACCATAGAAGCTATGTCATGTCTTTGAATTAGAGCCTATGGCGATAAAAAAATTTGTATATAAAGAATCTAGAGAAAAAATAAAAGAAAATGGCAAAAGATTTTTAAATTTTTTTAGAGGTTCTGAAAGTAAAAGAGAATATTATCAAATGAAAAATAAATTCTTTGGGACTTAAAACAGCAAAAACCTGTTTTTATAATAAAGAATACTTAATGTATGAGTATATTGAAGGAAATGAGCCAACAATAGATGACATTGACTTTAGTGGTAAAAGAGTTGAAAAAATACATTCTATGGGCTATTTACATGGAGATTCACATATTAATAATTTTCTAATATCTCCTGAAAAAAGAAGTATATATAATCGATTCAAAATTTCAGAAAAAAATAAATATGGAAAAATTTGGAGAAATCTTTGAAATGATGTATTTAGAGGACAGTGTAGGAATAGAAATTGACTATGATAAAAAAAGTTTTTATTACTAAAAGGTGCAACGTTACTTAGAAAATATTTAACTTTTTTCAAAAATTAAAAAAATATAATTAGAGGAAAATAAATTGGAAAAATCGAAAAAGAATATTAGTTATAAGGTTAAGTTCAATAGGAGATGTAATACTCACAACTCCAGTGTTAAAAGCATTTAAAGAAAAATATCCTGAAAGTATAATTGATTTTCTTAGTGATAGACAAATTTAAAGATGCAATAAGTTTATCGCCTTATGTAGATAATCTTCTGCTCTTTAATAAAAGAAAAAAATGATGGTTTATCAAATTTAATAAAAGTTTACTAAAGAACTTTCAAAAAAATAAATATGACTATGTATTTCGATTTACATTCTAAAGTTTCGTTCAAAAATAATTACATTTATTTTGAGTAAATTTCTACAATGTAAAAATCGTATACCTATAAGAAAAAGAGCTTTTTGAAATCTATATTGGTCAAATATGAAACTTATTAAAATATGAAGTTGACAATACTATAGTTAAAAAAATTATTTTTCAGCTTTTAAAGATTTTGAGTTAAAATATCAGGAGAAGATTTAAATTTTTCATTTGAACCTGAATTAAAAAAATAAATTTGAAGAATATAAAGGTCATATAGCTTTTTGCAGTTGGTGCTTCAAAAAGAAACTAAAAAAAGTGGACAGTGGAAGGCTTTGGGAAAACTAGCAAAAAAACTATATGAAACTTATGGCAAAAAAATAATTTTAGTTGGTGGCAAAGAAGATTATGAAAGATGTGATACAATAGAGAAAATAAGTGAAAATTCTGTTGTTAATTTAGCAGGAAAATTAAGTCTAAAAGGAGACAGGAGCTCTACTGTCACAGGCAAGATTTTTACTACAAATGACTCAGGACCTTTTCATATCGCAAGAGGTGTAGGTTGTAAAACATTTGTAATATTTGAAATCCCACAAGTCCAGGAATGTTTGATTTTGGAAAAAATGATATTTTAGTCTATAATAAGATTGAATGTACACCTTGTAGTTTACATGGTGATAAAGTTTGTCCCAAAAAAACATTTTTAAATGTATGAAAGAATTAAGTTATGAAAAAGTTTTTAAAATAATAGAAAAGTAAGGAGTGGTAAAAGAATGGCAGCAAAAAGATAAAAATACCCCAGATTCAAAAATAACTGATAAAGAAGGGAAAAGAAAAAGCGGTCAAAGATGCAATGGCAGCGATTACAAAAAGGTTTTGGTGCTGGGCTTATTATGAAATTGGGAGAAAAAGAGTTCTATGAATGTAGAATCTATCCCAACAGGTAGTATAAATTTGGATATAGCTTTAGGAATTGGTGGAGTACCTAAGGGAAGAATTATAGAAGTTTATGGAGCAGAAAGTTCTGGTAAAACTACTCTTGCTTTACATATCATAGCTGAAGCTCAAAAAAACAAGGTGGAACAGTTGCATTTATCGATGCTGAACATGCTTTAGATCCAGTTTATGCAAAAGCTTTAGGTGTAGATATAGATGAACTTTTAATATCTCAACCAGACTATGGAGAACAAGCACTTGAAATAGCAGATACTCTTGTTAGATCAGGGGCTATTGATTTAATAGTTATTGACTCAGTTGCAGCTCTTGTTCCAAAGGCAGAAATAGATGGAGAAATGTCTGATCAACAAATGGGATTACAAGCAAGACTTATGTCAAAAAGGTTTAAGAAAAATTAACAGGAAACCTTAATAAATATAAGACTACAATGATTTTTATTAACCAAATCAGAGAAAAAAATTGGAGTAACTTATGACCAACAACTACAACTACAGGAGGAAAAGCTCTTAAATTCTATGCTTCAGTAAGACTAGAAGTTAAGAAAAATGGGCACTGTAAAAACAAGGTGACGATCCAATAGGAAGTGAAGTTGTAGTAAAAGTAACTAAGAATAAGGTTGCACCTCCATTTAAAGAAGCAGCTTTTTGAAATACTATATGGAAAAAGGAATTTCAAGAGTAGGAGAAATTATAGATGCAGCTGTTGCAAGAGATATAATAGTTAAAAGCTGGTTCTTGGTTTAGCTTTAGAGATCAAAGTATAGGTCAAGGAAAAGAAAAAGTAAGAATAGAATTAGAATCAAATCCAGAATTATTAGCACAAGTTGAAGCAGACTTAAAAGAAGCTATCTCAAAAGGCCTGTTGATAAGAAAAAAGAAAAAAATCTAAAAAGGAACTTGCTTCTGATGATGTAGATACTGATGATGATGAATTAGATGAGGATTCAAGTGAAGACAGTAACGATTAAGGAAATAAACTTTTCCTTGAAAATGATAAAATTATCTATTTAACTAAAGAAATGATTGCTAAGTTTGATTTGAATGGAAAGACTTGTCTTGATGACGAGACTTTCTATTCTCTTATATATTTTAGAATAAAAATTATCAGCTTACAATATGTTAGCGAAGAGAGATTACTTTTAAAAAAGAATTAAAAAATAAATTGATAGAAAAAAATTGGATTTTGCAGATATAGTTGAAGATGTTGTAGAAGATTTTGAAGAAAAAGGCTATTTAGATGACTATGAAAAAGCGAAGTCTTATGCAAGTCAACATTCTAATTATGGAGCTAAAAAACTATCTTTTATTTTCTGTCAAATGGGTGTTGATAGAGAAATTATCTCTGAAAATTTTTAGAAGATGATAAGGATAATCAAATTGAAAAAAATAAAAGCAACTTTGGTATAAAGTTAGGTAATAAAGAAAAAGCAAAAGAAAATTGAAAGTATTTTAAGGAAAGGCTTTATATGGAGATATTAAAAAAAGCTATATCTTCAATAGAAGAGGAGGAAGAAGAATGATTATTTTAGGTATAGAAAGTTCATGTGATGAAACTTCTATTGCAGTTGTAAGAGATGGAAAAAGAAATTTTATCAAATAATATTTCTTCACAAATTGAAATTCATAAAGAATATGGTGGAGTTGTTCCAGAAATTGCTTCAAGACAACATATTAAAAAAATATAGCTACTGTCCTTGAAGAAAGTTTAGAACAAGCAAAGATTACTCTAGATGATGTGGACTATATTGCAGTGACATATGCACCAGGACTAATTGGAGCTTTACTTGTAGGGACTTTCATTTGCTAAAGGGACTGTCTTATGCAAGAAAATATCCCTATTATACCTGTTCACCATATAAAAGGTCATATGTATGCAAACTTTTTAGAACATGAAGTAGAATTACCTTGTATTTCACTTGTTGTTTCTGGAGGACATACAAATATTATTCATATTGATGAAAACCATAAATTTACTAATATAGGTGAAACTTTAGATGATGCAGTTGGAGAAAGCTGTGATAAGGTTGCAAGAGTTTTAGGATTAGGATATCCCTGGTGACCTGTTATAGATAAGATGTACTATAAGGGGGATAGAAACTTTTTAAAATTACTAAAGCCTAAAAGTTTCAAGATTTTGACTTTTAGTTTCTCAGGAATTAAGACTGCTATTATAAATTTTGATAATAATATGAAAATGAAAAATCAAGAATATAAAAAAGAAGATCTAGCGGCTTCATTCTTAGGAACAGTTGTAGATATTCTTTGTGATAAAACTTTAGATGCAGCTATTGAAAAATGTAAAGACTATTATGCTTGCAGGAGGAGTTGCTGCAAACTCTCTATTGAGAAGTCAACTTACAGAAAAAAAGCAGCTGAAAAAGGAATTAAAGTTATATATCCAAGTATGAAACTATGTACAGATAATGCGGCTATGATAGCTGAGGCAGCATACTATAAGTTAAAAATGCTAAAAATGAAGAAGATTGTTTTTGCAGGTTTAGACTTAAATGGAGTTGCAAGTTTAATGGTTAGCGATGAAAAAGCCATATAAAAAAATACACATACAATATAAACTTTTTAGGGAGGAATTTTTATGAAAAATTACTATTTTCACATTGCTTATCGGGATTTGTTTAACAGGAGTAGCTAGTGCAAAAGAAAAATCCAATTCTTTTAAAAACAAGTATATAAGAAGGAAGAATTGATAGCATTAGACAAACAAAATGTAGCAGGAGGAAACGGAACTTTACATGGAAAAATTTGCCTTTTACTAGAGATATGGCTACTGAAGATGAAGCTATCAAAGAAATAGGTTGGATGACACTAAATAAAGGGAGAATCTGTAGGAGTGCATCCTCATAAAAAATAATGAAGATACTTACATCATTATTTCAGGGGAAGGAATCTTTACAGATGGTTCAGGAAAAAGAAACAGTAGTTAAAAGCAGGAGATGTAACTATTGCGAGACCAAATCAATCTCATGGACTTCGTAATGAAAAAGATGAGCCACTAGTATTTTTTTAGATATTATTGCTCAAAAACCATGCTTTAAAAACAGAAAAAAATAAAAGTTTAGACTGTGACCTGATAGAATTAAGAGAATTTTTGAGAATTAAAAACTTAAAAATTTCTCTTTTTCATAGAAATTTGCAAATAAAATATAGCTAATATATAATAGAAAAAGGAGATAAAAAAATAATATGAGGTGGAGAGATGAATAAGACTAGTTTAAAACTTTTTGCAATAGAAGCCAGAAATGAATTAATGGAAAAATGAGAAGAAGGCTTGATATTCTTGGAATAACTAAAAAATGGAATAGAAAAAGCTAAAAGTTGTAGGAAGAGAAGTAGAAATAAATGGCTCTCTTTATCCCCAGGGAAAGCTACAATAGTTTAGTAAGAAAAATATAAACAAATAGGCTATGAAGAACTTGTAGAAGAAAAGTGCATATACTTGGTTTAATAGACTTACTGTCTAGCATTTATGAAAGCAAATGAATATATAGATGAAAAATGATATTCAATAATGGTCTTAAAAATGAACCTGGAATAATTGATAACTATTATGACTTTGAATTCTTTAGTAAATTTAGATGCTGATTTTACAAAGAGAACTACATGATTTAAGAGATGAAAATACAGCAAACTCAATAGAAAAACTGTATTCTATTTTAGTTGAAGAGAAAATGTGAAGAATTATCAGCTATTATGCCATTTATGTTTTAAGAAAAAGGGACTTATTCAGATATTCTATTTCCAACAGGTCTATTATTAGAAAACTCTATTAGTAAGAATTAGAGAAGAAATAGGAAAAAGAAGCTCCAATAGAATTAATAGGTTGGCTATCAATTCTATAACTCAGAAAAAGAAAGATGAAATTTTTGCTAAAAAGAAAGAATATCAAAAGAGAATGTACCAGCAGCAACTCAATTATTTACTCCAGATTGGATAGTAAAATATATGGTAGAAAACTCATTAGGAAAAACTCTGCTCTAGAGTCAACTGGAATAAATGAAAGCCCTAAAGACTAATTGGAAATACTATATAGAATCAAAAATTAGATGAAAGTTCAGAAAAAATAAAGATAGAAGATGTAAAAATATTAGATCCAGCAATGGGTAGTGGACATATCTTAGTTTATGCTTTTTGACTTACTATTTTGAAATGTATGAAAATCTTGGTTGGAGTACAAAAAGATAGTGTGCTATCAATATTAAAAATAATCTATATGGTTTAGAAATAGATGAAAGAGCTAGGTCAATTAGCTTCATTT
>BNJU01005554.1_pt1 | contig 150749 bp, 237 predicted proteins | sample 8539281 | NCBI WGS metagenome assembly BNJU01 (sample SAMD00202456, study PRJDB9452) | human saliva metagenome | isolation source: human saliva | place: Japan | reverse complement strand
AATTGCCTATATTTTTATTGAATAAAAAAATAAAAAAAGTTCTCTAGATTGTTGAGGACTTTTTAGTTACATAATAATTTTTTTAGAAAAAAATTTTTGTAAATCAAATATTTTTACTTTACAAATAATAAAATAATGAGTATAATATAGCAAATATAAATTGGGAGGAATTTTTTTATGAAAAAAATGGGAATTTTATTGCTTATTGAGCATTAATGGCGATAAGCTGTGGTAAAGATACTGGAGCAAAGGAAGGTGGAAAGGCTGGTACAACAGCTGGAAAGACAGCTGAACAAGGGAAAACTGATTTAAGCAAGGAAACTTCTGAATATAAAAAGTATGTTGAAGGTCAGATTGATATGCTTTTAAAGGATACAGAAAACTTTGCACAATTATTAAAGACTGGGAAATTAGACGAAGCTAAAAAAGTTTATCCGCTAATCCGTATGGCTTATGAAAGATCTGAGCCTATCGCTGAAAGTTTTGGAGAATCGGATATTAAGATAGATTACCGTCTTGTAGACTTCAAGGAAGAATTTAAAAATGAGGAAGGCTGGAAAGGTTTTCATAGAATTGAAAAAATATTGTGGGAACAAAACACTACAAAAGGAACTGAAAAATACGCAGAAGATCTTGTAAACGACATTAAGGAACTAAAGGCAAAAATTGCTACAATTGAAGTAACACCTGATTTAATGGTTACAGGAGCGATTGACCTGTTAAATGAAGTTTCGACTCAAAAAATTACTGGAGAAGAAGAAGTGTTCTCACATACTGATTTATATGACTTTAGAGCAAATATCGAAGGGGCTCAGAAAATTTTTGAACTGTTCAGACCTAAATTAGAACAAAAAGATGCAAAGCTCGTAACAACTTTAGATACTGAATTTAAAGCTGTAAATGCACTTCTTGACAAATATATGACAGATGACAAAAATTATAAATTGTACACAGAATTGAAGCCAGAAGATACAAAAGCTCTAGCTGAAGCAGTTACTAAACTTGGAGAACCTTTATCGCAAATGGGAATTGTAATAGACGCAACTCCTAAGAAATAATATACTTATTCGGTAACTAATATGTTTAACTATTATTAAATAGGGAATTAATTCCCTTTGTTAAAATTAACATTTAGATTATTGAACACATCTAAATAAAACTTACAGTATAAAAAAAGAGGTAAAAATAATGAGTGATGAAAATGATAAAAAATGGTTTGATAAAAAAATATCACGTCGTGATTTTTTGAAAAAAGCAGGAATGGTTGGAGCAGGTGCTGCAATTGGAGCGAGCGGAGCGGGTGCAATTTTTGCAAATATGTTTAGCGGCAAAGGCAAATCAAGTTGTTGGAAATGAAGAAATTTCATTTTATGGAGAACATCAGTCGGGAATTGCTACTCCTGTTCAGAAAAATGTTTATTTTGCGGTATTAGATTTACATTCTACAGACAAGGAAGAAATAAAACAGATGTTCAAGGACTGGACAGATTATTCTGAAAAGCTTATGAAGGGTGAACTTGTAGCACCAGAACTTGCAAATCATCTAGTTCCTCCGATAGATACAGGAGAAACAGTGGGATTAAATCCGTACCGTTTGACAATAACTTTTGGAATAAGTCCGTCTTTTCTAGATAAATTGAAGTTAGATAATAAGAAAATGGAAGAATTTAAGGATTTACCACATTTTCCGAGAGATCAGATAAAGGACAAGTATAAAGGCGGTGATATTTGTATTCAGGCTTGTGCAGATGATGCTCAAGTGGCATTTCACGCTGTGAGAAATCTTGTTCGTAAAGGTCGTGCCTTAATTACTTTAAAATGGACTCAAGCTGGCTTTTTGCCTATTGGAAATGGAAAAGAAACTCCAAGAAATCTTTTTGGATTTAAAGATGGAACGGAAAATCCAAAAAATAATAATGATTTTAAAAATGTTGTCTGGTATGATAAGAATAATTGGCTGAAAAATGGGACTTTTCTTATTGTAAGGCGTATTCAAATGCATCTTGAAACATGGGATAGAACTAATTTGCAGGAGCAGGAAAATACGTTTGGAAGGTATAAGGAAAGCGGGGCTCCATTCGGAGAAACAGATGAATTTGCAACAATTGACATAAATAAAAAAGGACCAGATGGAAAACCAGTTCTACCAATTGATTCACATGTTTATCTCGCCAAAAAAGCTGATGTTAAAATAGCACGTCGTGCCTTTTCGTATTCTAACGGAATAGATGAAGTGAGCGGACAGTTTGATGCGGGACTGTTATTTATATGTTTCCAAAAACATCCTGATCAATTTATAAAGATTCAGAATAGCCTAGGAAACGATGATAAGTTGAATGAATACATTACTCACGTTGGAACAGGAATTTTTGCTTGTTTTGGAGGGATAAAGAAGGGAGAATACATTGGGCAGAAATTATTTGAATAAAAAAATAAGTACAATGCTATTTTTGTGCTTTATGCTATTCTTCGTGAATATTATTGCAGAAGAAAGTTATAGCGGACTTTACATAAAAATTACAGACACAACAACGGCAATAAAAAAATAATAACCAAAATGAAGCAAAAAAACTTTTTTTCCGAAGTAAGAGATGAATTTAAAAAGGTTAAAAAAATGCTGATTCTACGAAAGGGAAAAAAAGGTACAGGAACTTTTAAATAAAGAAAAAAAGCTGTATTGTCAGAAGATGACCTGAGAGAAGTTACAACAGCATTACTAGCTTTTGAAAAAGAGCAGAATCCTGTTGACGATAATGCGGAAAAGAAAAAATTCCAGTCAAGAATGAATCCTGCTTTAGATATGCTGGAAAAAGCAATTCAATCTAAAGATGTGGAACTTATGAAAAAAGAATATCTGAAATTTAATGGCGTATGGACAAGAAATGAAAGTTTTATAAGAAGCAGAAGTATTTCTTATTATGGAAAAGTGGAAACTGGGATGTCGTTTTTGAGAAGCTCTATGGAAGTGGAGCCATTTGATTATGACAATACAGTCAATTCTTTTAATGACTTAAAATCAACAATACAAGACTATTTAGATGGCAAGAAGATAGAAAATAATGTTTCAAGCACAATTACACTAAAAGAAGCTGTAGATATGCTGAAAGATGCTTTGGAAGCCTTTAAAAATGGAAATAAATCTAAAGGTCAGTCAAAAGTGAAAGAGTTTATTCAGGTATGGCCTACGGTTGAAGGCGATGTAAGTACGAGAAATTCAGCTTTATATACAAAAGTGGAAACACAGACTCCAATAATCATGGTAAAAGGTATCGAAAAAGAGTATCAGGAACAATTACAAGGATTAATTACAGAATTATCACAAATTGATACAAAAGCACAATATACGTTTATTGATGCGATGTTTATACTTCTTCGTGAAGGTGTGGAAGCACTTCTTATCGTTCTGGCATTAGTAAGCAGCCTGAAAGCTGCAAATCAGAAAAAGGGATTGCGTTGGGTGTATACAGGAGCTGCTGCTGGAATTTTTTTGCAAGTGTAGTAATAGCATTTGCTCTTCAGGCTTTATTTCCTGCTGTATCTTCAGGAACAAATCGTGAAATTCTGGAAGGATTTGTAGGAATTTTTGCGGTTATAATGATGATTGGGATTGGATTTTTGGTCGCATAGTAAATCATCCTTGAAATCTTGGAAAGATTATATTGACAGAAAAAAATGGATATTGTATTAAGTACAGGAAGTTTTGTGTCAATGTTTGTACTTAGTTTTCTTGCGGTATTTAGAGAAGGAGCAGAAACAATATTGTTTTTATGTAGGAATTTTACCATTAATTTCATTGCAGAATTTGATTATCGGTATTGTAAGTGCGATATTGATACTAATTGTAATTGCACTTGTTTTAATATATGCTTCTTCAAAAAAATAAAAAAATACATCAAGTGTTTTTTTGTACTTACATGGACAATTTATTTCCTTGCATTTAAAAATGCTTGGAACAAGTATTCACATGTCGCAAGTTGTAGGGATTTTTACCGTTACACGTAGTTCATTTTATACCTACAATAGAAATTTTGGGAATTTATGCAAATATGGAAGTATTTATTAGTCAATTAATTTTAATTGTGATTATCGTGATTGCTACATTGATAAAAAAAGAGAAAAAAATAAATAAAAAAATTTTTAAAAAGATAAAAATATCGGAAAGGAATAGAATGACTAAAATTGATGAACAGACGCTTGTGGAACATTTGAGCGAATTTAGGAAAAAGACTCATTATCACAATTATATTTTTTTTATTGCAGCCTTTTTTTAGTAAGTTTGCTATTTTTGCTCCGATATTTACAAATTACTGACGGCTTCATTTAGGCAGAAGCTCATAGTCCTTGGGCCTAATGATATTTTTGAGCATTTATTTAATGCTGGCTGGAATATGTGCTTTTAGTTTGACATTGCCTTTTACAAGTTATCAGATATGGGCTTTTATTCGTCCTGCTCTTAAGGAAAAAGGAAGCCAAGGCAATTTTTATCTTATGTGCCTGCAACTTTTATATTATTTGTTACAGGACTTTCTTTTTGGATTTTTTTATAGTAACACCTGCTTTACTAAATGTTTTACTATCTTTTGGCAAAGATTTGTTTAATATTCAGCTTACAGCAAATAATTATTTAACATTTGTATTACATACATCGTTACCGCTTGGTGTAATATTTGAATTGCCCGTTATTGTGGCATTTCTAACCTCGTCGCATATCTTGACGCCGCAATATTTAATAAAAAAACAGGCGATATGGCTACTTTATTTTTGCTCGTAGTTGCAGTCGTTCTGACACCAGCTGATTTTTATAAGCGATTTAACAATGGCAGCACCATTAATCTTACTTTATGAAGTGAGTATTTCTGTTTGTAAATATGTCTACAAAAAAAGGAGGGATGATTAAAAATGGGAATTTTTCGAGATATAGGAGCACCAGGATTAATAGTTCTTATACTTGGTGCATTACTTATTTTTGGACCTAAAAGACTGCCTGAACTGGGAGAAGCTATAGGAAAAAAATGATTCGGGAATTTAAAAAGTCAGTTTCTGGAATTGAATCAGAGGCTGATAATAAAAATGTAGAAGATAAAAAAGAAAAAGAGTGTAAATAAATTAATCTTAGTTTATAAGCTATTTTTCGATTATTATATTTGAATTATAAAAGGCTTGGAATTATAACACTCCAAGCCATTCTCTTTTTTCTAGTACTTCCATTTCGATATTTTTTTGTTTTAACGTTTCAATCGCTTTATCCATATCATCTAAAAAGATATGAATTTGTAAGAATTTTTATCAGACCGCTCTGGTTATCAAGTGTTCTAACATTTCCTAAACCGTCGTAAGCTTCAATGACTTTGTTGATAAAATCAATGTATTCTTTTTGTTTGAATAATATATTCCCAGCTTGTTATATTTTTTTCTTTATTTTCCATAATTTACTTTTTACCTTTCTTTTTAAAAAAATTATCTAAATACGAGTATCTTCCATTTGAATTCTTCCAGCCTAGTATTTTTTTCTAAATTTACATTTTGAGTTGACTGAATGATACGTTTTTTTATGTCTGGATTGTTTTTTTACAAGTTGTGCAATTAATTCCTTTGTTTCACGGCGCTTGCTTGAAGTCCTTTCGGCAGCGACTGTACAGTCCGCAGTTCATCGGAAGGATTCCGTTATTTCGTACCCATTTTATAATTGCCTTTTTCTTCAACATAAAATAGGGGACGTATCAATTCTATGTTAAAAATTATCGGACTTTAATTTTGGCAGCATTGTTTCAAATTTTTCCCATATAAAACATACTCATAAGAGTTGTTTCAATAACGTCATCAAAATGGTGTCCAAGTGCAAGTTTATTGCAGCCCAAGTGAAGTTGCTTTTTGTATAAAAGGCTGCCACGACGCATTTTGGCACACATATAGCAAGGATAGTCTTTTGCGATTTTTTCGGCAATTTCAAAGATATTGTCATCATAAATTTCACACGGGATATTTAGATGTTTTAGATTTTTTTTCAAATTATTTAAATTAGCAGGATTAAATCCTGGATTCATTGAAATAAAAACCACTTCAAAGTTAGTTCTGCTGGCTCTTTTCAATTCTTGAAACAGCTTTGAAAGCAAGAGGCTGTCTTTTCCGCCAGAAATAGCCACTGCAATTCTATCTCCATCCTTTACCATCTCAAATTCCTTTAAGGCTCGCACAAATGGTGTCCAAAGTGCTGAACGATATTTTTTGTATGCTTTTTTTCAATGGTTTCTAATGGCTGAAGTGGAACTGATGGTAAAACTGTTTCACAAACTGCGCTTCCGAGAGAAGTAGAGGCGATTTTATCAGCATTTGTTTCATTATTTATCGTATTTTTGTCATCGAGATCATTTTCTAAATTCATTATCTGTAACTCCTTTTTAAAGTTCATATTAGCCTTGATTTATTTAAGTAATCAAAAAAATATTATAACATAAAAAAATACTCCAATCAACTGTAATAAAATTATATTTTTTTGCTTTATTATTTTGAAAAATATTAATTAATAAATAAATTTTTTTACTACTTAATTTAAAAACAAAAATTTGATAAGAATATTGAAAAATATGGTATAATAACCGTAAGAAAAATATAAATTTTGGATAAAAAAATGGAGGGAAAAAAATAAATGAGCAAGTATTTTTGAAACTGTAGATTTTTGGATTGAGAATTTATTGGATTCGACTGAAAGTTATACGATTGAAAGTAATGAAAAAGGGAAGTTTGTAGATATTACAATTAATGTCACAAAGGAGGATATGGGAAAAGTTATTGGTAAAAAAATGGAAGAATTATTACAGCACTTAGAGTTCTTATGTCATCAATTGGGAAAAAAAGATAAAAAAAGTATAAAAAAATTGAAGTTAAGGAAATGTAAGTTTGAAAAAAATATTCAAATAAAAATAACACTAGATTTTATAATAATCAAGGAGTGAATTTATGAAAACTTGCAACTTAAGGAAAAAAAGAGCTTTTAAACTTAGAGTTTACTATTATGATACTGATAAAATGGGAGTTGTGTACCATTCAAATTATCTGAAATGGATGGAAATGGCACGAACTGAGTATTTTTAGGGATGTTTTTTTCCATATAAAAAAATATGGAGGATATGGGATTTATTTTTGCCAGTAAAGACACTGAATATTGAATATGTTAATTCGGCAAAAGTATGATGAGGAAATTGAGATTTTTGTAAAGATTGAGGAAATAAATAATGTTAAGATTAGATTTTCTTATGAAATGTATAATTTAGATGGAGTTTTAAAGGCAAAAGGCTGAAACTGTGAATGTTTTTGTGGATGAAAATGGGAAATTAAAGAGAATTTCAAATGAATTGCTGGAGAAAAATTACTAAATAATTGAATAAAATATTTGTATAATTACAAAAATTCATTGTTTAAAAAGGGAAATTTAAATATATATTTAAAATTTGGTAGGACAAATATTTTAAAAAGATTAAGAAAAATAAAATTTGAAAATTATTATAAAAAAATAAAGAAGAGAGGCTTTACAAATGAAAAATAGTAATTGGAAATGATCATGCGGGTGTAGAGTTTAAAAAAATAAAAATTATGCAGGCGCTTAGAAGTAAAGGGTATGAAATTATAAATGTAGGAACTGATACTTTGGATTCAGTTGATTATCCTGATATTGCAAAGGAAGTTAGTAAAAAAATTATAAATAAAGAGGCGAATTTTGGGATTTTAATTTGTGGAACTGGAATTGGAATTTCTATTGCTGCAAATAAAATAAATGGAATTCGTGCTGCTCTTTGTCACAATGAATATACGGCAAGACTTTCAAGACTTCATAATGATGCAAATATAATTGCTTTGGGAGCTAGAGTTTTGGGAGAAGACTTGGGATTGGCCTGTGTTGAAACTTTTATAAATACAGAATTTGAAGGTGGCAGACATGCTAGAAGAGTTGGGAAAATTGAACAGTAATGAGTAAATGTTAAAAATAGCAGTAACTTTTTAAAAAATGGCAAGGGATTAAGATTCCTTGCTGAAAATTAAAAAAATAATAAGAAAAAAATAAAAAAAGGGAAGTGATTTTTATGTCAACAGTTTTTTTAAAAAAATAATAGATAAGGAAATACCTGCAAATATTGTATATGAAGATGATGAGTTTTTTTGGCTTTTTCATGATATAAATCCAGCGGCGAAAGTTCACGTGCTTGTAATTCCAAAAAAGGAAATCAAAAGTTTGGATGCGGCAACTGAAGAAGATGCTTTGTTACTTGGAAAACTGCAGTTGACTGTGGCAAAAGTGGCAAGAATTTTAGGGATAGATAAAGATGGTTATAGAGTTATAACTAATATTGGAGAAAAATGGCGGACAGGAAGTTCTACATATTCATTATCATATTTTAGGTGGGGAAAAAATTGCCAGTTAAATTAAAATAGAAATAGTCAAATTTTTCTAAAATTATGGAGGAAGTGCATGAAAAGCAAACTTTTCTAAAAATTGTAATTCTTGTCTTTCTTGTGGCAAATCTGGGAATGGCTGAATATATAAAAAAAGATAATGCTGTTTACTATAAGGATGAAATATGGCAGGCAGATGAGAAAAAAAGGTAAATGATGCCGATTTTAAAAACATTTGTAGAATTGAATAAGATTTATGGGAAAGATAATAAAAAAATGTTTTTTTATGGAGACGAAAAACTAGAAAATGCAGATTTTAAAACATTTCAGGCAGTTGGAGAAAAATATTGGAAGAGATAAAGATAACTTTTTATTGGTATAACCAGAAAGTAAAAAAATAAATCCAAAAGATTTTAAATTTTATAAAAAAATAAGGATAAAATAGTATATTTTAGAAATAATGGTAAAAATATATGATTTAAAAAGGATTGGATGAACTTAATGAAATTGAGGATGTAGATACTTTTGAAGTACTGGATGATGAATATTCAAAAGATAAACATAATATTTATTATGGTGGAGTAACTTTGTCTGATGTGGATATGGATACTTTTCAGATAATAATGCCAAATTACTACGCTAAAGATAAAAAAATAGCGTGTATTCAAGACATAAAAAAATTAAAGGGGCAAATCCAAAAACAATAAAAAGTTTTGAATATTGCATATATAAAAGACGATAAAACTGTTTTTTTCAGATTTTTTTCTTTTAGTAATACACTTAAAAAAATGCAGATGTTAAGTCTTTTGAAGCATTAGGACAATACTACGGAAAAGATAAAAAAACAATGTGTATTTAATGGGAGAAAAAAATAAAAAAAGCCGATGTAAAAAAACTTTTCAAGTAATTTCAGAAGAATTTTTTTAAGCACTATTCAAAAGATAAGAATAATGTTTATTTGGAAACATACATTATAGAAGGAGCAGATCCGAAAACTTTTGAAATTATAAAAGAAGAGCCGTCTTATTCAAAGGATAAAAAAAGTACTTGTATTATTCTGGGGAAAAAAATTGATGAAATTAAAGATAACTTAAAAAAATTATGAGTGCTGGAGTGCTTTGATATTATAAAAAAATGGAAACAGAATTTATGCTAATGGAAATAGGCTTGATATAGAAAAATCCAGAAAAATTTTAAAAATAATAAAAAAATGATTATTACAGTAATCCAAATATAATTTATGGAAAAAAATGACAAAAAAATATACGTAATTATAGGAAATGGACAAAAAAATTCGTAGTAAAGTAATAAAAAGATGCGGACATAAATTCTTTTGAAATAATGAAAATTGGTGCATATTCACGAGATAAAAAAATAATATTTATTTTACGTATTCTGATGTTGTGCAAATGAAAGATGTAGATAAAGACAGTTTTACTATCGGAGAACATGGCTTTTCGTATGATAAAAAAACAGTGTTTATTTTTATGGGAAAAAAGATAGATGGAATCAGTCCAAAAAGGCTTTTAAGATTGTTGATTTAGCTGTTAATTCTTGGAAGCCTGTAACATTTGCACTATTGACAGACAGTAAAAAAATTTATATAAATTTATTTATGAATTTGATCCTGAAACGTATAAATTGAAAAAAATACAAAATTGGTTACTGTAACGAATGTAAAAAGTAGATGCTCCGAGTTTTGAGATTGTTAAAGAAGACACGGGAAGTTATTATAGGGATAATGACAGTGTTTTTTTATTATGATATGAATAAAAAATGAACTAAGAAAAAGTCGAAGGTAGTAATAGCAAAAGCTTTTGTTGAAATGGATAATTTTTTTGCAAAGGATAATAAAAATGTCTATTATGTTGGGAAGCAAATTAGGAATATCAGCTCAGAAGGATTTAAATTTGTTGGTCCAGATATTGCAAAAAAATAAAAAAATGGTGTATATTTTTTTGAAAGATAAAACTGGAGAAGGAGATTATGAGATAGTACCTTTTAAATTTTGACAGTGCTTCATTTGATATAGCGAATAAGGATACGAGTAATTATTTTAAAGATAAAAATGGAATTTATTATCTTGATTACGGTAAATTGTTAAATTCAGAATCAAAGGATGTACAAAATGCCTTCATTAAACTCGAAGGTGCTGATATTCCAACATTTAAAGCATTTGGATATGGGTATTCCAAAGATAAGAATAGAGTTTATTGTGAATATAAGGAATTTAAAGGGGTGGATGTCCCAAGTTTTACTGTTGTACTGGAAGACGAGGGAGTTGTAGTTAAGGATAAAAAAATAGGATTTATAAAAAAATGAATGTGAGTGACAAGTAAAAAAATTATTTTGAGTTATATTTTGGTAAAACTGCTTTTAAAAAAAGAATTTAGAAAAATCATAATTATCCTGCTAAAAATTCTTTTTTTAATTATCTAATTCAATTTTGAAGGGTTTTTAAATATTTTTTTGAGCGTTTATTAGACTTGTTTGTAAACTTAGAATTTGATAAAACAAATGTTCTGAAGCAAGGGTTTTTGCCCTTTCGTGAAATAAAAAAATTAAGTTATCAAATAGGTCTGTTGAATAAATTATTTAAAAAGGATTTGGAGGGATTTTTTTATGAAAAAGTAAATTTTTTTAAAAATTATTGTTGGAGTATTTATTTTAGCTAATTTAGGGAATGGCAGAATACGTGAAAAAGGAATAATGAAAGTTTATTACAAATTTTCTGAAGAAGATGATTCAGAATTTAAAGTTGAAAATGTGGATTTGAATACATTTAAAATATTGAATGATAAATATGCAAAAGATGATAAAAAGTGTTTATTTTTTTCAGGAAATAAATCGTTTGAAGATGTGGACAGTAAAACTTTTGAAGTGCTGCCAAACAGTATTATTCAAAAGATAAAGAATAATGTTTACAGACCAATTAATGAATGGATTCACAAAAATAAATGGAGCAAATCCAAAAAAACAATAAAAAGTTTTGAATGAATATTATTCAAAAGATGATAAAAAAATGTGTATTATGATTCAGATAAAAATTTTCAAATGCAGATGTAAATTCATTTGTAGTTCTGGAAGGAGACCATAGTTATGCAAAAAGACAAAAAAATGCGGTCTATTATTCAGGAGAAAAAAATTAAAGGTGCGAATCCAAAAAAACATTTAAAAATAATTTGGGGATGGAATGTATTCAAAGGATGATAAAAATGTCTATGCTGCAGTAGACATTATAAAAGATGCAGATCCTCAAACTTTTAGAAGAATTCCTGAAACAAATTATGCCAGAGATAAGAATAACCTGTATTATTACTTTGGAGATGTTAAAAATCTTGGGAAAAATAAATGAAAAAAAGATTTTTAAAGTTTTGATAGTAATTTGATTAAAAAAATGGAAATGAAGTCTACTATTTGGGAGAAAAAAAGTGAATATAAAAAAATCCTGATAAATTTGAAATAATAGAAAAATTATTTAAGCAGTCCAAGTATGGTTGTTTATGGAAAAGATGATAAAAAAATGTATATGTGATGACACCGTATAAGGAAGCTGGTTATCTTAAAATAATAAAAAAATGCTGATAAAGATACTTTTGAAGTAATGGAAAATAGTGATTATTCTAAAGACAAAAATAATGTTTATTACGCAGGATATAATGTTGTGCAGTTGCAGGATGTGGATAAAAAACAGTTTTGCTATTGGAGAAGAAAATGGCTTTTTCGTATGACAAGAAAAAATGTTTATTATGCAGGAAGAAAAGTTAAATGATATAAGTTCAGCTGGATTTAAAGTTACAAGACTTGTTAACAGACCAAATTTACCAGTCAATTTTTTTAAATGATAATAAGAATATATATAAACTTATTGCAGTATTTGATGAAGAAACTGGTGAGCTAAAAAGTGTAAAAAAACAGCTGTTGTAAAAAAATCCTAAAAGTAGATTCTAAAACTTTTGAAACGTTTAGTTATTCGGGAAATTATTTTCGTGATAAAAAAATAACGTGTATTATGAAAATGAATTGTATAAAATGGACTTGAAAAAAATAGCAGGTGCAGATAGAAATAGTTTTGAGGTTTTTGAATGATGAATTTTCAAGAGATAAAAAAACAATGTTTATTATTATGGAAATAAAATGAAAAGGTATAAATCCAGATGGATTTGAATTTGTGAGTCGTGACTTTAAAAAAATAATGAAGATATTATTTATTTCTTAAAAAAACTAAAGATAAAGTTTATGTGTTAAAAAAATAAAAGCTGGTAAAGAAGTATATGAAATAGTTCCTTTTAAATTTTGATGCAAATTCTTTTAAATATTCTAATGCTGATAATTCGTATGAATCTGAGTCTGTGGGTTATTTTCAAGATAAAAATGGGAGTTTATTATTTTGACGCATTTAGATTAGATGAATTAAATCCAAATAAAGTTTTTCGCCAAAGTAGAAAGGGGCTGATACTTCATCATTTGTACAATTAATGTTTGGTTATGCAAAAAGATAAGAATAAAGTGTATATTGAAGATCGGGAAATTAAAGGTGCAGACCCAGAAAGTTTTAAGATAATTGAGACAAGTGATGGAGTTACAATAAGAGATAAAAAAATAAAATTTATAAAGAATTTAAAAAAATAATTTTTTTGAATATACTTGAATTATTTAAAAATCAAACTAGGATATAAGTAAACTAAATAGTTATTTTTAGCAAGGGGTCTTGACCCCTTGTTATAGTAAAAATAGATTTAAAATCAAACTCAAAAGTTAGGGCTATTTTACTTTAAATCCCTAAAATTTATATGATTTTTAATAGTTTCAATTTTGAATATGTTTGAGTATATTAATAAAAAAATATTATTTTTTTAAGTTTAGAAAAATAGAAAGTGAAAAAAATAGAAAATGAGAGATGTAATAGCGAGTTCAGATAACAAATTTTATAAATTGCTAAAAAGCTGGATAAAAAGAAGTATCGTGATGAAAACAGCATTTTTTTAAGGCTGAAGGGGAAAAAGTTTTTAAATGAGAATATTAATTTTAATAAAATTATTGTAAAGGAATCGAAGTTTGAATATTTTGATGAAAGATATGGGATTTCTGAGCACGATAATTTGACAATTTTAAAGGATAATCTGTTTGATGAGGTTTCAACACAGGAAAATAGTCAAGGGATAATGTTTTTGTATTCTAAAAATTTGAATACGATTGAGGATGTAAAAGGCGATGTGGTAATTTTAGATGATGTTCAAGATCCAGGAAATGCTGGAACAATTATTAGAACGATGATTGCTGCGAATTTTCAAAAATTTAATTTTTGACAAAAAGGATCTGTAGATGTTTACAATCCTAAAAACAGTACGTGCCACAATGAGTGGAATTTTTAAATTAAATATAATTTACGAAACACCTGAAAATATCGTAAAATTTTTGAATGATAAAAATTACTTGAAAATAGCGACAGCTTTACATGAAGATTCGATTTCTTATGAAAAAATTGAATTACGGGAAAATAATGCGTTTATTTTTGGACATGAAGGTGGCGGAGTGTCTGAATATTTGATAGAAAATTCAGATATAAAGGCAATTATTCCAATTTATGGGAATATTGAGTCGTTGAATGTAAGTGTGGCAACAGGGATATTTTTGTATAAAATGAGAGAGAAACTGGAAAAATCTGTAGAATGGAGAATTTTATGTTTGATAATACAAAAAAATTAACAAAAAAATCAAAAAATATACTCAAGCTGAATTGTTTAAAATGGTTTTAGAAAATGAAGATTTGAGAGAAAAAACAGAAGCATTGTTTGCATTGGATTTTAAAGAATTGTTATCGGTGAAAGATGAATATCCAGATTATGAATTTAATATTGATGGAAAGGTTTTTGCCGAAGATGGTGGAGCTGGGGTTTATGTTTTGCTGGAAGATGGCAGTATTGGCTATGTCTGTTTTGACTTTCCTCTTGAATGTGGGAGAATCGCTGAGAATTTGGTAGAATGGTTTGAACTGCTTTTAAATTGTGCTAATTTTTGGTGGAATTATGCGAATAGGGAATATTTGGAAAATTTTGAAATGCTGGAAAAGGAAGTGGAAAAAGCAGAACCAGAAGGGCGAGAAGATTTTGAAGATGCTTATGGGGACGATATGCCGTCTTATCTTGAATTGCAAAAGGAATTGTCGGAGAAACTGGATATAAAAATATACGACAATATTGCAAAAGATGTTTTACAAAGATTTTTTAAAACGGCGGAAAGAGAGCCTAAGTTTACAACAAAATATGTTCCAGATGATGAAATTGCGAAAGACTTAATAAAGGAATTAGGAAGATAATCTATAAGAATTAAATAGATACAGATTCAGAACTAACTATTGACAGGGCATTGGAAAACATATTTGAAAAAAAGGATATTCAAAAACATAGTTAAAAAAATTCTAAAGATGAAGAAAAAAAGAAAGAGTGAATTAAATATGGCTTCAAGTAAAGAATATTTAAATTTTGTATTGGAACAGTTGTCGGAAGTGGAAAAATGTTAGATATAGAGCGATGATGGGGAATATATTCTTTATTATAGGGAAAAAAGTTATTGGTGGGATTTATGATGACAGGTTTCTTGTAAAGGCTGTAAAATTGGCGAAAGAACTTATGCCGAATGCTTTACATGAAATTCTTATGAAGGGGCAAAGGAAATGTTGCTTGTTGATGACGTTGAAAAATAAAGAGTTTTTTTGAAGAATTTATTTGAAGCGATGTATGATGAACTTCCTGTTTTAAAGAGAAAAAGAAACAATAGAAATAAAGAAAGGTAAAAAAAGAAATGTCAAAAAAAGAAATTTTTAAAAATCGGATCACATGTGGGAATGAGTGGGAAAGATATGCTTTTTGGGATCGGTTAAGGAAGCAGTTTCTTATGGATCGAATACTTTTTATGATTTATACTGGAGCACCTCAGAATACACGGAGAAAGCCGATTGAAGAACTGAATATTGAAGCTGGGCTTAAACTTATGAAGGAGAATAATATTGATATTGATGATATTGTTGTCATGCTCCTTATATAATTAATCTTGGGAATGCTGTAAAGCCTGAAACTTTTGAGATTGCGGTGCAGTTTTTGAGAACAGAGATTGAAAGAACAGATGCTATTGGGGCAAAAAAAAGGATTGTTCTTCATCCAGGTGCTCACGTTGGAGAAGGTGCAGAAGTTGGAATTAATAAAATTATTGAAGGATTGAATGAAGTTTTGACAAAAGATCAGAAAAACAACTGTGGCACTTGAGACGATGGCTGGGAAAAGGTACGGAAATTGGGAGAAGTTTTGAGGAAATTGCAAAAATTATTGATGGTGTGAAATTGAAAGATAAACTTAGTGTTTGTTTTGATACTTGCCATGTTCATGATGCTGGGTATGATATTGTGAATGATTTTTGAAGGAGTTATTGAGCAGTTTGACAAGATTGTTGGAATTGACAGAATTTCTGTAATTCACTTGAACGATAGTAAAAAAATCCTGTTGGGGCACATAAAGACAGACATGAAAAATATTGGTTTTGGATATATTGGATTTGAAGTGTTGAATAAAATTGCACATTTTGAGAAATTTTTCTCATTTGCCTAAGATTTTGGAAACACCTTATGTGGCTTTTGAGCGATGATAAGAAGGCTAAAAAAAGTTCCGCCGTATAAATTTGAGATTGAAATGCTTAGAGCTGGGAAATTTGATGAAGATGTGATGGAGAAGATAAAAAAATCAATAAAATTTTTTTGAGATAAATATAGAATTAAAAAAATAAAAAAATAATAGAAAGAAGTGATTGAAAATGACAAAAAAATGAAGAAATATTGGAAGTGTTTAATAAAAAGATATGCTTGTAAAAAAATTTAGTACGGAAAAAAAGAGTGTCTGATGAAGATTTGAAGACAATTTTGGAAAAGTGCGAGATTGTCACCAAGTTCATTTGGTATGGAGCCTTGGAAATTTTTTTACTTTTAAGAAATGAAGAAATGAGAAATGATTTTAGACAATTTGCTTGGGGAGCTTTTGAATAGCTTTGAATGGAGCAACTGAAATTGTGATAATTTTGGCAAGAAAAAGATGTTACTGGAGATAGTGAATATTTTAGAGATAATTGGAAAAAAACTTGAAGAAAGTTTCTGATGAAGCATTTGAAGCGGTGAAAGATAAATTTACGAAATTTCAGAAAGAACATTTAAAAATTATTGGAAAAATGAAAGAACACTTTTTGACTGGGCTTCAAAACAAACTTACATTGCACTTGGAAATATGATGACAGTTGCGGCTTATTTAGGAATTGACAGTTGTGCGATTGAAGGATTTAATAAAGAGCAATTGGAAAAAAATATTTGTCAGATATGGGCCTTCTTGACTTGAATGTGTATGGAGTTTCTGTGATGGTAAGTTTTGGATATAGGGATGAAGAACAACCTAAAAAGATAAGACGAGAGTTAAAAGATGTTTTGGAAATAATTGAATAAAAAAATATTAAAAAAATGAATAAATATAAATAAAGATAAAAAAACACAGTTCTGGTTGGTAGTCCAGACGCAGTAATGTAAGTAACCTGCCTCCTTAGGTTGTCCATTCTTTATAAAAAAATTTTTAAGGAGGCTGAAATTATGAAAAAAATTTCAGGAAATTGACAGTTTTTTTGAAAAATCCGTTTTGGGTAGGAATTTTTGAAAATTTTGAAAATGACAATTTGTCAGTTTGTAAAGTAACTTTTGGTTCAGAACCTAAAGAATATGAAATTTATAATTTTATATTAAAAAAAGTTCTATAATCTTCGATTTAGTAATGAAATGAAGTCAAATTTTTAATGAAAAAGTAAAAAAATCCAAAAACGGAGACAACGAGAAATAAAAAAAGAACTTCAAAGTAAAAAAATTTTTTTGAAAAAAATCGGAAGAAATTTTTAAAAATTACAGTATGAAGAAAATAAAAAAAGAAAGAAAAATTAAAACAAAAAAAGAAAAAAACTTGAAAAAAACAGAGAAAATTTTTTTATTGAAACAGGAGAAAAAGAAACAGAAACATAAAGGGAAAATAAAAAGTTTTTTTATTTAACAGTAAAAAAGTAAGGTATATTTTTAGAAAAGAGGACTTAATTAGTCCTCAAATTTATTTGAAAAAGAAAGCATATAAAATGGGAGTGCTTAGTGAAAAAAATATAATAATCCAAAAAGGTCCGAAAAATAAATATTAATGGGAAAGATATAAGAGCTATAAAAAAATGAAGCAAAAAGCTACTAAAATTTTTAAACCAATATTAGTTTTTTTTGGAGAGTTGCTATATTTTTTTCTAAAAAGTTCTTTTTTTCATTGCTTTTTCACCAATATTTTTAAAATAGCTTTTTATTATATCTTCATATGGTTTGATCTCGTCTTTTGTCAAATATTTAAAAAAATTTTTATAATATAAATTTTTGATTTGTTAAATAACTTTTTCATAAAAAAACACCTCTAATATTTTTTTATTTTTCTTATTTGGTTTAATTATACCATTGTTTTTTTGTTTTTTTCAACAAGATATTTTTAAATATTTAATTTTTTTAATTTTAAAAAGAGATATAGATGAACTTAATTATAATAAAGATATAATTTCTGAAAAAAATATTGTAAAAAAATCAAAGTTCCAATCAGAAAAAAATCCTAAAGTTATTAAGTTTAATGGAAAAAGAAATTTATATAGAACAAAAAAATTAAATATAAAAAAATAATGATAAAAGAAAGGAGATAATTTATGATGAAAAAAATACATAATATTGTTAATTATTTTATTTCAAAGTATTGATATTGTAACTCAAATAAATTAATTAATTTGAGATTACATAGTATGAAAAAAAGATGAATCAGCAATTGGTGCTGAAATAATGGGTGGATTTGATTATGTTTTTAAACAATGATAATTTTAATACATATGTTATGTATTTTAAGGTATATGAAAATCCAGAAAAATTCGTATGGTGTTGAATATAAAAAAATTATGATAATAAAGACGAAGTACTCAAATTTTTTTATCTAAAAAAATAGAGGAATATTATTCTAGAGAGTATATTCCATTAAAAAAATGGAGAGAAGTTTTTATATGGAAAAATTAGTTTGGGATGATTTAAAAATTTAAAAAAATTCAACAAAATTAGAATTATATTATATTAATAAAGATGATATTGAAATAAAAAAAGTTTATTTCTTTTGATAAAAATAATTCCTTCAAGTCTATATGATAAATTTGATTATTTTGAAGAAGAAGGGTACTATCCTATATCAACTATTAATGAAGAATTTACAATATTTACTGAAAATAAGATAATTCATAAAAAAAGTCCTTATTTACTGAGTTATGAAAAGAAATTTGTAGAAAAAAATATTTGAGTTATTTAAAGATAAAAATTCCAAAAAGAATATTTTTGAATATAGAGAAAAAGGGAAATTTGTAACACAATTTGAAAAAAAGAACAGGATAAAAAAATAATGAAAAAAAGAAAAAAATTAGAAATAAAAAAATAAATGATTTATAGAATATATTAGAATATTGAAAAGAGAGTGTCCAGTATTTTATGCAAAATCAAAAATATAATGCCAAAGTGCATAAAAAAATTTTGTACAAATTCAGAATCAAAGTTGAGACAGTCTTTTTAGATTTTTCATCAATGTTCTCCAGTCCATATCCCCAAACCAATTCTCAAAATATTTCAAATCCTCGAATTTAAAAAAAGAAAGTGTCACAGAGTGTTCAAATGACTTCATTTTAAATATCAAGTTGTGGTATAATTAATATATCGAAAGAATATATTGAAAGTTATAAAAAAATAAAAGAGAGTGATTTTATGAGAAAAAAAGCTGTTCCTGTGGGGATTGAGGATTTTAAAGAGTTGATACAAGAAGGATATTATTATATAGATAAAACTTTACTAATAGATGAAATGTTAATGAATAAATCGAAAGTTACATTATTTACAAGGCCACGAAGATTTGGAAAAAAACATTAAATATGTCAATGATTAAATATTTTTTTTGATGTAAAAGATAAAGAAGAAAATAAAAAAGCTTTTTTTGAAAAATTTGAAAGTATCTAATAGTGAATATATGAGTGAACAGGGGAAATATCCTGTAATTTTCATTTCACTGAAGGATTTAAAAAGAAGATACTTGGGAAGAATGTCTTGAAAGCATTAAGGATATTATGTATAAAATTTTTAATGAATATAACTTTTTAAGAGAAAAAAATTAAATGTTGTTGAAAAAAAGACAATTTGATAAAATTTGGGAAATAATAGGAAATGAGAGAAATTTTTAAAACATCACTCCTAGATTTATCAAATTATTTAAATAAATATTATGGAGAAAAAAAGCTATAATTTTAATAGATGAATACGATGTCTCAATAATAAATGCCTTTGATAAAGGATATTACAATGAAGCGATAAACTTTTTCAAACATTTTACAGTTCAGCATTAAAAACTAATAATTCCTTGAAATATGGTATTTTGACAGGTATAACAAGGATTATAAAGGAAGGAATATTTTCAGGTTTAAATAATTTAAAAGTAGATACGATATTGAATAAAAAAAATATTCAGAATATTTTTGGACTTCTTGAAAGTGAAGTGATTGAAATGCTTGATTACTTTGGGATGAAATACAAAATTGAAGAGGTTAAAGAATGGTATGATGGATATATTTTTGGAGAAAGTGAAGTGTATAATCCATGGTCTATTGTGAATTATATTGATAATGGAGAAATTAAGGCATACTGGGCAAATGTTTCAGGAAATACGCTTTTAGAGAATATGCTTGATCATGCTGGGGAAAGTGTTTATGATGATTTAAAACGGTTTACTGATGGGGAAAGTATTGAAAAATATATTTCTGATGGAACTACGATAAAAAGTCTTTTAAATAATGATGATGAAATATGGCAATTACTTTTATATAGTGGATATTTGACAAAGGATGAAAAACAAAAAGAAATAGATGTAACTTCAGAATATACAGATGTTTATAACTTGAGAATTCCAAATAAAGAAATACGAAAATATTTTGGTAATATGTTTTTAAACAGATTTTTTTGGAACAGAAGTAAAAACTAACATTTTGATAAAAAGCGCTTGAAAATGGAGATATTAAAAAAATTTGAAAAAGACATTGGGAGAAATAATGATAAATATGTTAAGTCATTTTGACTTGGATAAAGAAATGAAGAAGATTTATCAGGTATTTATGATAGGGCTTGTTGGATTTCTGATGGGGAAATATGAGATTATTTCAAATGATGAGAGCGGATATGGAAGATACGATCTTGCGATGATTCCGATAAAAAAAGTAATGAGAAGGCGTACCTTATGGAATTTAAAAATATCGAAGACGAAAAAGGGGATGGAAGAGAGGGCACAGAAGGCGTTGAAACAGATTGATGAGAAGAAATATGATACGAAATTGAAGGCGAGAGGGATAAAGAATATTTTGAAGATTGGGGTTGCATTTTATGGGAAAGAAGTGAAAGTTGTTTTTAAATAGAGGTTTAAAGGTATTGTAATGAATAAGCAATTAGAACAATTAAAAAAATATAATTATGAAATATTATAGAAAAGAAAGAAAAGAAGTATTTTTTTGAAACAATTAGAAAAAAATTTTTATATTAAAATATAAATTTAGAGAACTTTACAATATTGCTGATTTAAAAAAATATGACAAAAAGAAGAAACAGAAGTATTTTACGGAATAATGTATATTTATGCACATAAAAATATTAAAAACAGTTGATTATAAAATATTGTAAAGAAGACTATAAAGAAAAAAACTATTAGAAGCATTAAAAAAACTAATTTTGCTATTAGGGTATATTGCTGTTGAATTTCCAAAAACATATGATAGATGGAAAAATGACAAAAAGAAGATGAGGAGATATATGGAGAAATTCTTAGGACTTATATTTAAATTATGGAGTGTACTTGAAACTTTGGACAACCAAATCGAAAAACTAGTTTTCTGTTTGTTAAGATATAGTTATAGAAATATTTAATAATCTGAACAGAAAAAGTGAAAGTTGCTTATAAATAGAGGTTTAAAAGCAAGGTGTGGAAATGCTAAAAAAAGAAGTTTCTATTGATGGTACAAAAATATAAATTTATTATTAATGACAGTCAACCAGTAAATACTTATACAAGTATTTCTGGAGTTGGAAAAAGCAAAAAAATATCAAATTTGAATCATGCAGAAAAAAACTTTTAAGTTATATTCAAGATAATTATTTGAATCAAATAATAAAATTGAAACTTGCTATTCAAAAATACATCTATTTCAAAAACCAGGAATGTATCCTAACTGTAATTCTTTAATGTTTGATTTTTTTAAAAAATAATCCTGATATGAGAATAACTATTTATGAAGGAACAACAAAAAATAAATCCATAAGGGAAAGGAAATAAAATGAATGAAAGATTTATGGATATGCTAAAAGAATATCTAAAAAAATGAGAGAAAAAGCAATAGGATACAGTGAAGAAGAAATTACTAAAATTGAAAAGCTGTATGATATAGAAGTAAAAGGAGATTTCAGGAGTTCTTAAAAATATGCTGGAAGATGTGATGGAGATTTACTGGGAGATGATCCTGTTATCTTATATAGGCAAACTTGGAGTATACAGTCTTACTTAAGAAAAAAATTATTTTAACTTTATAGATGAAGATTATACGGTATTACATGGCGATCTCTAAAAGAAACCATTTATATTTTCAATAGAAATGGAAACCTATTATTTTTTTATAAGGACAGCAGATGATGATTTAAAGGTATACTGTTTTGATGAGAATGAAGAAAAGATAAAGGATACTGGAATGAATTTTTAATGAATATATGGTTGATTTAGTAGAAACATACAATTCTGAATTAAAACCTACACTAGATTTTTTTCTACTGTAGGAGAACTTCTGGTACAGTGTGATACATCTGAAAAAAAGAATTACAGGATTAAAGGAAATAAGGGAATATATATCTTCAGAAAGAAAAAGAAAACACAGAGCTTTTTATCCTTCTTGAAAGATATCTTGAAAAAGAGCAAGAAGAAGTTTACGGGATATAATGATGATGAGATAAGAGGAATAGAAGAATTATATGATATAGAAGTGAAGGGAGATTTCAGGAATTTTTAAGTATAGCAGGGAAAAAGTTTGGGAGGATTGTTAGGAGAAGAAGAATTGATATTGTATAATGATTGTAGTGTAAGGGAAGTAGTATTGACAAACTTTACACTTGAGGAATATTTAATAGAAGATGAGTTTTATGATGTTGCTTGTGGAAAGTTTTTTTGTGATAGGATTAAAAAAATAGGTCTGAATACATTTTTATAACTACAAGGGATAATGATTTAAAAAGTATATCATTACAGCAGAGAGAATAGAACTTTAAAGGAAACAGGGATGAATTTCAGCGAATATGTTACAGATTTAATTAAAAAGATATAATCCGGAACTTGAAGAGTTAAAAAGATGTTTCAGTATCTGGAGATATTCTAAATATAATCTAAATAAGTGGGCGTATCTAAAATAAAAAAAGAAAGAAAAATTCAAAAATCTAATAAGGATGTGTAAACTTTTTGTATAAACTAATATAAAATCTAGTAAATTCAGCACTTCACTATTCTATTTTACACAAAAAATTTTTTTATACTCTCAATATGAAAAAAAGTGGAATCTACTTATAAAGTGAGATTGTGAAAATTAATTTAAAATATTAATTTAAAGAAGTATTGGAAAGCTGATATGCTCTAAAAAAACAAATTAAAGAGTCATATAGAATTTTTAAAAATATCCCAGAACATTTAAACGACTTTATTTTTAAATATCAAGTTGTGATATAATTAATATATTGAAAGTTATAAAAAAATAAAAGAGGGAGTGATTTTATGAGAAAAAAAGCTGTTCCTGTGGGAATTGAAGATTTTGAAAGAATAATAAACGAAGATTATTACTATGTAGATAAAAACGATGTTAATAGAAGAATTATTGATAAACAGAGCTCCTGTAACCCTTTTTACAAGACCTCGACGATTTGGAAAAAAACATTGAATATGTCAATGATTAAATATTTTTTTGATGTAAAAAAATAAAGAGGAAAAATAAAAAAACTTTTTGAAAATTTGAAAAATATATAATAGTGAATATATGAGTGAACAGGGTAAATATCCTGTAATTTTTTTATTTCACTCAAGGATTTAAAAAGGAAACACTTGGGAAGAATGTTTAAAAAGATTGAAGTTATTTATTTTTTTGATTTATACGTTGAATTTGAGTATATTAGAGAAAAAAATGAATGAATGGGATAAAAAAATTTGAAAAAAAGTGCTTTATGAAAAAAGAAGATGCAGACTACATAATGTCTTTAAAAATTTTTGGCAGATAGTTTTTATAGGTATTATGGAGAAAAAAAGTCATAATTTTAATTGATGAATACGATGTCCAATAATAAATGCTTTTGATAAAGGATATTACAATGAAGCAATAAATTTTTTTCAAACATTTTACAGTTCAGCGTTAAAGACTAATAATTCGTTGAAGTACGGTATCTTGACAGGGATAACAAGAATCATAAAAGAAGGGATATTTTCAGGTTTAAATAATTTAAAAAGTAGATACGATATTGAATAAAAAAATATTCAGAATATTTTTGGACTTCTTGAAAGTGAGGTAATTGAAATGCTTGATTACTTTGGAATGAAATACAAAAATTGAAGAAGTTAAAGAATGGTATAATGGATATTTATTTGGAGAAAGTGAAGTGTACAATCCGTGGTCTATTGTAAATTATATTGATAATGGAGAAATCAAGGCATATTGGGCAAATATTTCGGGGAATACGCTTTTGGAGAATATGCTTGATCATGCGGGAGAAAGTGTTTATGATGATTTAAAAACGGTTTACTGATGGGGAAAAGCATTGAAAAATATATTTCGGATGGAACTACGATAAAAAGTCTTTTAAATAATGATGATGAAATATGGCAATTACTTTTTATATAGTGGGTACTTAACAAAAGATGAAAAAAACAAAAAGAAATAGATGTAACTTCAGAATATACAGATGTTTATAACTTGAGAATTCCAAACAAAGAAATACGAAAATATTTTGGGAATATGTTCTTGAACAGATTTTTTGGAACAGAAGTGAAAACAAATGTTTTGATAAAAGCGCTTGAAAATGGAGACATTAAGAAATTTGAGAAGACATTGGGAGAAATAATGATAAATATGCTGAGTCATTTTGACTTGGATAAGGAAATGGAGAAGATTTATCAGGTGTTTATGATAGGGCTTGTTGGGTTTCTGATGGGGAAATATGAGATTATTTCAAATGATGAAAGTGGATATGGAAGATATGACCTTGCAATGATTCCAATAAAAAGTAACGAAAAAGCCTATCTTATGGAATTTAAAATATCGAAGACGAAAAAGGGGATGGAAGAGAGGGCACAGAAAGCGTTGAAGCAGATTGATGAGAAGAAATATGATACGAAGCTTAAGGCAAGAGGAATAAAGAATATTTTGAAAATTGGGGTTGCGTTTTATGGGAAAGAAGTGAAGGTTGTTTTTAAATAGAGGTTTAAGTAAAGGTGGGAAATAAAGTGAGTTTAAAAAAATAAAAAGAAAAATTTTTTTGAAAAATTTAAAAATGAATAAATTTGATTTATTAGTAACAGTAATTAATGAAATAGGTAATTTTCCATATATAATGTCAGGTATATATTTGAATAATGAAAAAAATAAGAAGTGGAGAATATCAAGGATTAAATATAAATATTGGCTGGAATGATGAAGATGAAACGGCATTGTATATTTCTGAATATGAAAATGAAATAGAAGATATAGAAAGGGTATATTATACTTATGAAGAGATGTTATGTTATCTTTTTAATGTATCACTTGCAACATATGAATGAATATTCTGATATGATAGCTTTTGTAGAGCAGGAATTTTTTTAAATTATGTCAATCATATAGATGAATCAAAAAAATATAAAAATAAATATGGATTTAAATAGTATATTTGAAAGAGACAGATTAAGAAATTTTTTTAATCAATTATGCCAGAAAAGAAAAATCAATACAATATCGGAGCTATAAATTTTTCATAAAAAAACATATAGGATATTCAGATATAAATATACTAAAGAGATTTCTATCATATTTATTAGGGAAAGATGTATTAAAAGAGTTTTTATCTAATCCACAAAAAAATTTGGAATAAATCTAAAAAAATTATTTTTATTGATGATGGATATAATGAAATTTATAAGTTAACTATAGATAAATTGAGTATAAATATTGAATATTACTGTAGAGGTATGGGGTCTAATGGAAAATTGTTAGTTGGAGAACGTGGAATATTTTATGGAGATAGAAAAAGTTCTGATAAGTATATCAGTGATTTTATAACAAAAAAAGCAAGAGAAATATTAATTTCAGAAAAAAATATAAAAGAGAAAAAGAAAATGTAGAAATAATTTCTAAAAAGACTTTTTGAAAGAACTTGAAATTATTGTTAATGCTTATGAAGATATTTATAATGATAACGAAGTTCAAGGAATGTTTGAAAAACTTTAAAAAAATTTTTTAGAAGAGAGTGTGTCCAAAAATTTTGTGAAACCTTTAAATAATATACGGTAAAAATAATTATATAATATTTGGAAGTTTTTGTTATGGCTAAAAAAATCTGTTTGTTAAAAATATAGTTATAGAAATATTTAATAATCTGAACAGAAAAAAAGTGGAATCTTTCTTATAAATAGAGGTTTAAGTAAAGGTGGGAAATAAAGTGGGCTTAAAAATAAAAGAAAAATTTTTTTATGAAGAGTTAGGAATGAATAAGTATGATTTTTTTGAAAGAGTAGCTGATTATATTGGAAACTTCCCTATAATTATAGATGGCTTTTTATTTTGATAATACAAGTGTTGGAGATGGAGAATATTTGTACGCCTCTATAAATAATGTTAGTTATGAAATTGATACTGTATCGAAAGAAGTAAAAAAAGAAAACTCTGGATGTATATGTTTTTTTATTCTGAAGAAAAATGAAATTGAAGTTTATTACGAATATGAAGAACTTTTTGCTTTATTTTATTACTTATTATTTAAAAAAATATCCATTGTTATGGAGATATGATAGGATTTATAGAACAAGAATTAATAAAATATTCCATCTATAAAAAAATGAATTTAGAAATTATAAGGTGAATTTAAATGTTAAAAAAATATTTTTTTATAAGAGATAATCTTAAAAAAATTTCCTTTATAATTATAATTTGGATGAAAAATAAATATATTTTAGGTCTTATAAATTATCAATTGAAAGAAATAAATTATTGGGATATCAATATAAAAAGAAATTTTTTTCATATTTATTAGGTTCAAATAATTTAAAAAGAATTTCTGAATGAAAATAAGAAAAAAATTTATAGAAAAAGAAAAAAATTTTTTTGGAATGTATGATGGTTATGATATAAAAATTTGTTGTTTCCGAAAAAGATGAGGGTTTTATAATAGAATATAATAACTATTTTTTTGATGAACCATAATAGTGGAATTAATCTTTTATATGGAAACAGTTATGGTAAATTTAGTAACCTTATATATGAAAAAGAGGCAAAAAGTACTCATACCAGAAAAAAATATAAAAAAATGAAAGAGAAAAGGAAAATGTAGAAATAATTTCTAAAAAAAGACTTTTTAAAAAGAACTTGAAATTATTGTTAATGCTTATGAAGATATTTATAATGATAATGAAGTTCAGGAAATGTTTGAAAACTTTAAAGAAAAATTTTTTTAGACAAAAAAATATTTTTTTACGACAGGTAGCTTAACACAAGAAAGTTTCTAACAAGATATATCACAGTACAGCCTTCATAAACGAAAAAAATCTAATCAGGAATTAATTCAGTATACTAAGGGAGATACTGGAAAAGAGTTGGAACCGTTTACTATGTCGTATCCCGAACATGGTCAAGGTGGTGCTTTTCAATTGCTTCCTATTGATAAAATGGATATTTTACCAAATCTAAGAACAGATTTAATATTAAGAGAAAAGAGGTAACCTTATGAAAGGTTGGATAGAAGAATATGCAATATTAAGAAAAATTTATAGAAAAAAATATTGCGAAGAACAAGACAAAAAAATCGTTTGATAGAAATATTAAATATGAAAGATAGATTTTTATTTAAATATTTTGTTAATGAATTTTTCTAAGTTAAAAAAATACCGAATAAAAATGACAGAAGAAGAATTAAAGGAATATAAAGAAAAAAATTATGATATATATTTAAAAAAATTAGAATTAAGAATACAAATACAAGGATGTATTAATTATAATCATACATTAGGATAGCCTATTTATGAAGGAAGTATAAAAATGAAAATGAAATTTTGTTATGAATTAGACCCTGTTGGGAAAATGTATATGAATTCAGGTGCTATAGTAGATGCGAAAAAAATATAATATAGGATATTCGATATATTTAGGAAGATTATTGTTTATAATTTCAGATAAAGGTATAAATGAATCACTCAAAATTATAGACAAATTAGAAAAAAAGGTATTTTAACTTGTTATGAAGCAGGAACGGAAACAATGGATTACTATATGTATAAAAAAATAAAGTAGATTTTATAGATTGGTTTGGAGACTATGATGATTGGAGTTGTACAATAGAAGAATTTACAAAAAGCTTTTATTAGGAAAAAAAGAAGTTTTTAGAAATGCCGAGAGATATAAACAGTTATCTTGAAATTGAAATAAATGATTTATAGAATTATTTCAAATCCTCAAATTTAAAAAAAGAAAGCGTCACAGAGTGTTCAAATGACTTCATTTTAAATATCAAGTTATGGTATAATTAATATATTGAAAGTTATAAAAAAATAGAAGAGGGAGTGATTTTATGAGAAAGAAAGCTGTTCCTGTAGGAATTGAAGATTTTCGAAAGAATAATAAACGAAGATTATTACTATGTAGATAAAAACGATGTTAATAGAAGAATTATTGATAAACAGGGCTCCTGTAACTCTTTTTACAAGACCACGAAGATTTGGAAAAACATTGAATATGTCGATGTTGAAATATTTTTTTGATGTAAAAAGATAAAGAAGAAAAATAAAAAAGCTTTTTGAAAAATTTGAAAAGTATCTAATAGTGAATATATGAGTGAACAGGGGAAAATATCCTGTAATTTTCATTTCACTGAAGGATTTAAAAGGAAATACTTGGGAAGAAAATTTTATGTTGATAAAAAAACATATAAAAAAACTTATACATGGAATTTTATGATTTAAAAGATAAATTGAAATCCTATTTTTGAAAAATGATTTTGAAAAAGATAGTTATGGAAAAAGAAGAGGCTGACTGGATTTATTCTCTTAAAAAACTTATCAAATTATTTGTACGAAATATTATGAGAAAAAAAGTGTAATAATTTTAATAGATGAATACGATGCTCCAATAATAAATGCTTTTGATAAAGGGTACTACAATGAAGCAATAAACTTTTTTTCAAACATTTTACAGCTCAGCATTAAAAACTAATAATTCCTTGAAATATGGTGTTTTAACAGGAATAACAAGGATTATAAAAGAAGGAATATTTTCTGGCTTTAAATAATCTTTATGTGAATACGATTTTAAGTAAGGATTATTCAGAATATTTTGGACTCTTTGAAAGCGAAGTGATTGAAATGCTTGAGTATTTTGACATGAAATACAAAAATTGAAGAAGTTAGAGAATGGTATAACGGGATATATTTTTGGAGAAAGTAAAGTGTACAATCCTTGGTCTATTGTAAATTATGTAAGAAAAAAATTAAAAGCATATTGGGCGAATGTTTCAGGAAATACACTTCTAGAAAATATGCTTGATCATGCTGGGAGAAAGTGTTTATGATGATTTAAAAACGGTTTACTGATGGGAGAAAGCATTGAAAAATATATTTCTGATGGAACTACGATGAAAAAGTCTTTTAAATAATGATGATGAAATATGGCAATTACTTTTATACAGCGGGATATTTGACAAAAGATGAAAAACAAAAAGAAATAGATGTAACTTCAGAATATACAGATGTTTATAACTTGAGAATTCCAAACAAGGAAATACGAAAATATTTTTGGGAATATGTTCTTGAACAGATTTTTTTGGAACAGAAGTGAAAACTAATATTTTGATAAAAAGCACTTGAAAAATGGAGACATTAAGAAATTTGAGAAAAACATTGGGAGAAATAATGATAAATATGCTGAGTCATTTTGACTTGGATAAAGGAAATGGAGAAGATTTATCAGGTGTTTATGATAGGGACTTGTTGGATTTTTGATGGGGAAATATGAGATTATTTCAAATGATGAGAGCGGATATGGAAGATACGATCTTGCGATGATTCCGATAAAAAGTAATGAGAAGGCGTATCTTATGGAATTTAAAATATCGAAGACGAAAAAGGGGATGGAAGAGAGGGCACAGAAAGCGTTGAAGCAGATTGATGAGAAGAAATATGATACGAAACTGAAGGCAAGAGGGATAAAGAATATTTTGAAGATTGGGGTTGCGTTTTATGGGAAAGAAGTGAAGGTTGTTTTTAAATAGAGGTTTAAGTAAAGGTGGGAAATAAAGTGAGTTTAAAAAAATAAAAAGAAAAATTTTTTTGAAAAATTTAAAAAATGAATAAATTTGATTTATTAGTAACAGTAATTAATGAAATAGGTAATTTTCCATATATAATGTCAGATATATATTTTAATAATGAAAAAGTAAGAAGTGGAGAATATCAAGGATTAGGTATAAATATCGGGTGGAATGATGAAGATGAGACAGCATTGTATATTTTTTTGAATATGAAAATGAAATAGAAGATATAGAAAGGGTATATTATACTTATGAAGAGATGTTATGTTATCTTTTAATGTATCACTTGCAACATATGAATGAATATTCTGATATGATAGCTTTTGTAGAGCAGGAATTTTTAAATTATGTCAATCATATAGATGAATCAAAAAAATATAAAAATAAATATGGATTTAAATAGTATATTTGAAAGAGACAGATTAAGAAATTTTTTTAATTAATTATGTCAAAAAAAGAAAAATCAATACAATATCGGAGCTATAAATTTTCATAAAAAAAGATAGGATATTCAGATATAAATATACTAAAGAGATTTCTATCATATTTATTAGGAAAGATGTATTAAAAAGAGTTTTTATCTAATCCACAAAAAATTTGGAATAAATCTAAAAAAATTATTTTATTGATGATGGATATAATGAAATTTATAAGTTAACTATAGATAAATTGAGTATAAATATTGAATATTACTGTAGAGGTATGGGGTCTAATGGAAAATTGTTAGTTGGAGAACGTGGAATATTTTATGGAGATAGAAAAAGTTCTGATAAGTATATCAGTGATTTTATAACAAAAAAAGAAGCAGAAATATTAATTTCAGAAAAATATAAAAAAATGAAAGAGAAAAAGAAAAATGTAGAAATAATTTCTAAAAAAAGACTTTTTGAAAGAACTTGAAATTATTGTTAATGCTTATGAAGATATTTATAATGATAATGAAGTTCAGGAAATGTTTGAAAACTTTAAAGAAAAATTTTTTTAGAAGAGAGAGTGTCCAGAATTTTGTGCAAATTCAAAATCTAAAAATATAAATTAAGATGGCACCCTCATTATCTTGATTTTATAAATTTTACAAGAGGAAATAAAGAAATGAAAAAAGTAGAAAGAGCAATTCGTTTATACAGAAAAAGTAAATGTAAATGAAACGATGGAAGAAAGGCATAAAAAAAGTTATGAAAGGACTGTCAAAACTGGAAGCACCTTTTAGGATTGAAAGATAGTGAAATTCCAGAAATACCTGACTTTGGGACAGAACTGGTATGTTTTTTATGATGCTAAAAAAATATTAAAACTAAAGGTGTTTTCAATAGAAGGTTCATATGATTGGAGAGATAAAAGGATGTTATCGGCATGTTGGGATGAGTTACGTTATGAATTTAAGATAACATACAAGTTGATAGACTATAAAAAAATAATATATGAAGATCTTCCAAAAGGTTATAAATGTTTTTTTGATCCTTATGTTGCTGATTTATATGTAGCTTATAATGGTGCTTATGAGGAAGGAAGAACTCCAGAAACAAGAACTTATGGAGAAAGTATAAATCCTGAATTTTTTTAAAACTGAAGGAGAAAAAAATTGTAACATAGGAATGCTGGGAGATGTATTATTTACACTATCTCCAGTGATGTATTTCAATGAAGAAAGTTATAATAAGCTAATAAAAAGTACCAAAGGAAGAGCTTTTTGGAAATACTCAAAGGGAAAGCGAATGAAGTTCTGTTGCTTGAAAAAGGGTATATACATTATCTTTAATGATAAGGCAGATATTACTTATGAAGAATTTGTGGAAATGAATAATATATTTAAGCCGTTATTAGGATTAATCTAAAAAGAAATTGAAAAATGTCCAAAAATTTTTTTGTGATAGTTATAGAAATATTTAATAATCTGAACAGAAGAAGTGGAAGTTGCTTATAAATAGAGGTTTAAAGCAAGGTGTAGAAATATAATGATAAAAATTCTATACAATCATTTTTAACTTTACAGTTAGGATAGTAAAAAGGGGGCATTCAAAAAGTTTTTGTATAAAAGGAATATTTCTGCAACATTTCTTTTTAAAAAGGTTCAATTACTTTTTTTGAGTTTATTGGAAATACGTCTTGAGTAAAAATCCATATCGATTTACTATCTTAAAAATTTTTTTTATATCTTGACAAACAGAATAATACTTGGTACAATTGTAATATAAATATTACAATTGGAGGGATAAAAAAATGCCTACATTATCATTGAGAATGGAAAAAGAAGATTTAGAACTTTTTAAAAGAATATTCAAATATAAATAATCTTAATATGTCATCTTTTTGTCCGTAATTTAATTTTAGACAAAAATATATGATGAAATAACTGAAGAAGATGAAAAAAAGAATATTAAGAAGATGGGAAAAATTAAAATCTGAAAAAAATTCTTCTGCTGAAGAAGTTTTTAAAAAAGGCTAGGATTATAATGGAAAAAAATTTTTATGAAGTAAAATTTACTGAATCTGCAGAAAAAAAGATCTAAAAAATTAATTAAATCAAATAAAGCAATTGCTAAACTTCTTAAAAAAATGGATTTCAGAAAAATTTAATCGGTACACAAAAATCCAAAGCAAAGAGGAAAAGCACTTACAGGAAATTTAAAAAGGATTATGGAGATATCGAGTAGGTTCTTATAGAATCGTAGCTGAAATAAAAAAATGATATTTTATTAATATTAATTATAGAAATTTCAGATAGAAAAAGAAACTTATAAAGATAAAAAGAGAAAAACATACAAAAATGGAAAAAAATAAAATAAATGAGAGTGTCCAGAATTTTGTTTAAACCTCTAAATAATATATGATAAAAATAACTATATAATATTTGGAGGTTTTTGTTATGGCTAAAAAAAGAAATCTGTTTGTTAAAAATATAGTTATAGAAATATTTAATAATATGAATAGAAAAAAAGTGGAATCTGTTTATAAATAGAGGTTTAAAAATAAGGTGTGAAATAATTTAAAAATAGAACAAACAAGAAAAAGGTATTGAATGGAAAGGGACTTCCCAAGTGGAGTAGAAATAGAAGGTTTTTTTAAATAATCACGGAACAAGGGTTTATCCTATATATAAAGAAGGAGGTAAATAATGAAAGTAAAAATTTTTATGAAATAGCTAAAAATGGAGAATTATGGGCTCCAGACTGTGATGTTATAGATGATGAAAAAAATATGATGTTAATTACTCACGTTATTTAGCTGGAGCTGTATGGGAGATGAGATATGTTTCAGATGTAGATTATGAACTGGATGAAATAGAAAGAGTGGAGAGTGGGGAAATAGAGTGCTTTTAAAAACAGGAACAGAGATATTTTTTTCACTTCCGTATATAAAGACAGGGTAGAGTTTGAATCGGACTTTTTATGATTGGCCAGACTGGAGCTGTACTTTAGAAGAATATAAAAAGAGTTCTGTTGGGGAAAAAAAGCATTTTTTTAATGTTGCCAAAAGAATTAGAAAGTTATTTAGAAATAAAAAATAAATGATTTGTAAAAAGAGTCCATAATTTTGTGTAAGCTCAAAAATATAATAGTTTATCAGGTATGTAAAAAATTTTTTGTGTAAATCTCTAAATAATATATGATAAAAATAACTATATAATATTTGGAGGTTTTTATTATGGCTAAAAAGAAATCTGTCTATTAAAAATATAGTTATAGAAATATTTAATAATTTGAACAGAAGAAGTGAAAGTTGTTTATAAATAGAGGTTTAAAAGCAAGATGTGGAAAAAGAATACAAAAACAGTACCATTATTAGAATATAACCCAGATTATATAAATAATATACAAAATATAATTCAAAAAACAACAAATGAAAAATACCTATAAAATAATAGGAAGGAGATATCAAAATGTCAGAATATACAACAATTTGGGAAGCAGTAAGATTTGGAACATTAAAAGATGTCATAGAAATATTCAAAAAAAGGAGATGAAAAATTGGAGATGCATCAGGAGATAGTATCTTATTTGATGCATTAGCAAATACTAATAGCATTGCACGTTATGAAATTACTAATTTTTTTAATAAATAAAGGAGCTGATGTTAAAGCAGTAACAGAAGATGGGATAAGTTTATTTTTTTCCCGTTATTCTCATATGGTTGGACAGATATAGTAAAAAAACAACAATATTATGTAAAACATTATTGGAAAAAAGGCGCGGATATAACAACAATTTATAAGAAAGAACGGACAGTTTCATTTAAGACAATATTTAATACTGGTACTCTGAAATGGAAATGTTGCCATTATATCAGTTAATATTTTTCTCAACCAGGACTTCTCTTTTAGTAAAAAGATAAATGGGGACTAACAGTAATTGAATTTGCGAGAAGGTTTAATAGACCAATAGCAGTGAAAAATGATGGAAGATTATGTAAAAAAATATAACCTAAAAAGAAGAAAGTTAGGATTTTTAGATAACCGTTGTTGTAAAATTGGAATTTACACAATAGTTGTTGCACAATAATTCATTTTTATTATATAATATAAAAAAAGAATAACAAATAGATAGGAGAAAAAGAGAAAAAATGTCAAATAATGATAACAAAAGAGTAAGAGTTAGAATAGCACCGTCTCCAACTGGAGATCCACATGTGGGAACTGCCTACATTGGTCTTTTTAATTATGTGTTTGCAAAACATAATGGTGGAGACTTTTTATTGAGAATTGAAGATACGGATAGAACTAGATTTTCTGAGGATTCGGAACAACAAATTTTTGATGCGATGAAATGGCTTGGACTTAATTATGATGAAGGTCCAGATGTTGGTGGGGATAGAGGCCCTTACAGACAGTCTGAAAGATTTGAAATATATAAAGAATATGCTGAAAAATTGGTGGAAAAAGGTGAGGCATATTACTGTTTTTTTGTACACCTGAAAGATTGCAAAAAAATTGAGAGAAAGACAAACTGCAATGAAACAAGCACCTGGATATGACGGTCATTGTAGAAACCTTTCTAAAGAGGAAGTTGAAGCTAAATTGGCTGCAGGAGAACCTTATACAATTAGATTGAAAATGCCTTATGAAGGGGAAACTATTGTAAATGATGGTTTAAGAGGAGAAATTAGATTTGAGAATAGTAAAATTGATGACCAAGTATTGTTAAAATCTGATGGATTCCCTACTTATCATTTGGCAAATATCGTGGATGACCATTTAATGGGAATTACACATGTTATTAGAGCTGAAGAATGGATTTCGTCTACGCCTAAACATATTCAATTGTACAAAGCGTTTGGTTGGGATGAGCCAAAATGGTATCACATGCCACTTTTGAGAAATGCGGATAAAACTAAAATTTCTAAGAGAAAAAATCCAGTTTCATTGAACTATTACCAAGAAGAAGGATATTTGAAGGAAGGACTTTTAAATTTCTTGGCTTTAATGGGATGGAGCTTTGGAGAAAACAAAGAAATTTTTACAATTGAAGAAATGATTGAAAACTTTTCGTTTGATAAAATCTCGCTTGGAGGACCTGTATTTGACTTGGTTAAATTAGGTTGGGTAAATAATCATCATATGAGATTGAAAGACTTAGACGAATTGACTAAACTAGCGATTCCGTATTTTGTGAAAGCTGGATATTACGCTGACGAAAACTTATCTGATGAAGAATTTGCAAAATTGAGAAGAATTGTAGAGATTTCAAGAGAAGGAGCTCATACTTTGAAAGAATTGCCTGAAATTTCATCAATTTACTTTGAAGATGAGTTTGAATTGCCAGTTGTTGAAGAAGGAATGAACAAAAAAGCAAGAAAATCTGTTGAAAGATTGAGAAATTCATTGGAAACAGAAGTTGGTAAAAAATCTATCGAATTATTTGTAGAAAAAATTAATGCTTTAAATGAAGAAATCTCTGAAGAAGAAGCAAAAGAAATTTTACACGGATTACAAGATGAACTAGGTGAAGGACCAGCAGCAGTATTAATGCCACTTAGAGCAGTTGTTACTGGAAAAGCTAGAGGAGCTGACTTGTATACTGTAATTGCGATTATTGGAAAAAGAGAGAACTTTGAAGAGAGTTCAAAATACTTTGGAAAAAAATAAAAATAAGTTTTTTTGGAAAATTATTAAAATTAGAAAAAAATTTAGAATATTAAAAAAAGGAATTTGAGATATTGGTCTTGGATTTCTTTTTTTATTTCAGAACAATTGAAAAAAATCATGTTTTATTTGGATTTTTTTACTTTTTATGCGGTATACTTATGTTGAATCAATTTTAAAAAAATTATTTATGAGGAGTGATAAAATGAAAAAAATTCTTATTATTTATGATGATGTTATTTTCAGTGACTGTTTTTGCAGGAACTGTCAATGCAAAAGTTACAAATAAAATCAATTTTGGGATTTCTCCAAAAAGAATTGAAAAAAATATTATAAAAAAAGTGAGTCGCTATCAAATTCGCATGATAATGGAAATTATGCTGTTTATTATTTTGTAAATGTGGAAGATCCATTGGGTGTAAAAAAAGAGAATTAAATAGTTTTGCTTTTTTTCTGATAATTAGTTGTTTTTCGGCAGTTTTTTTGATTCGGCTACGACGGATGAAGAACATGCAAAAAAATAATTGAGGATTACAAGAAAAAAATGCAAGTAAAGTTTTGAAGGAAAAAAATTGAATGTGAAAAGAACGAAAAAGGGGATTATTGTTGTATAATTCAAAAAAATTGATAGAAATATATAGAATTATGGATCATACTTTTATAACATCTGCTCTTTATGATTCTGAAAAAAATTGGATGAAATTTTGAGTGATTATGAATAAGTTTTTGTTTTTTTGAGTTTTATAAAAAGGAAAAAAGCTGTATTTGAATTAATTTTTCATTCACAGCTTTTTATTTAAATTAAATTTCTAAAAATTCCTCTCAAACTCCTCCTCCGTAAGCACCCTGAATTCCCAGTTTTTCAGCCTTTTTCCAGCTTACTTCCAGCCTTTTCTCCAGTAATCAGAAAATCCAGATTTTTTTGAAACTGCTGACAGATAATTTCCACCTTTAGAAAGGATGATGTCTTTTTATGTCGTTTCGTTTGTATTTTTTTGGAGTTTTCCAGTTGCAAGAAATTTTTTTGCCTTTTATTGGGTTGTCGGCTATTTCTTTTTAAATCGGATTCGTTAATGGCGAATTGTAAGCCGATGTTTTGTAAATCTGTAATGGTTTTCCAGTTGTTTTTATTGTTTAAAAAGGTATTTACAGCGATTGCTACTTTATCGCCGATTCCTTTTTACAGCCAGTAAATTTTCAATTGACTGATTTTTTTAGATTTTCAATATTTTTGAAATTTTTTTGTCAAAAAGGTTTGCATTAAATTTTCCAACAAAAAGGAATTCCAAGTGCATAAAGAACTTTTTGAAAAATCACGATTTTTGCTGGCTTCAATATTATTTATTAAGTTATCTACACTTTTTTTGACCCATTTTTTTCAAGATTTTTCCAATTCTTCACGGTATTCCTTTAACGAATAAATGTCAACTATTGTTTTTTTATTTTTTTCCCTAATTCAATAAATTTCTCAACAATTTTATCCCCAAGTCCAGAAATATTCATTGCATCACGAGAAACAAAGTAGGCAATTTGGCGTTTGACTTTTTCTGGGCAAAGTGGATTATGGCATTTTAAGGCGACAAGTCCTTCTTCATGTGCAAGTTCGCTGTTGCAGACAGGACAGTTTGCTGGTTCCTGGATTTCAATTTCCTTTCCAGTTCTATCATCAAATACAACATTTACCACTTGCGGAATAATTTCAGCCGCTTTTTCTACAATGACATTATCGCCAATTTTTATATCTTTTCTGCGAATTTCATCAAAATTATGCAAACTCGCCCTTTTTACAACAGAACCTGACAAGTTCACAGCCTCCAGTTCAGCAACAGGTGTAATTACCCCAGTCCGCCCAACTTGAAAAGTTACATCCATTAATTTTGTTTTTACTTGTTCAGCAGGAAATTTGTAGGCAATTGCCCATCGTGGGCTTTTAGTTGTATAGCCAAGTGTTTCGTATAGTGAAAAATTATTTACTTTTATAACAAGCCCATCTGTTTCATAATCAAGTTTTTTTCCGATCATCATGCCATTTATCAATAGCCTCTTCCAATTTTTTAAAATCAGTATATTTTTCAAATATTTTTGTTGTCTTAAATCCAAGTTTTTCAATGTATTCAATACTTTCCAGATGTGTTTTAATCCCATAATTTTTCAGCATTTACCAAATAATAAAGGTAGCAGTCAAGACCACGTTCTGCAACTATAGTCTTATCCAGCTGTCTTATCGTTCCTGAAGTCGCATTTCTTGGATTTGCAAAAACATCTTCCCTTCATCTTCACGTTCCTGATTTATTCGATTAAAACTGGAAATTGGCAAAAATAATTTCTCCACGTACTTCAAGTGAGATATTTTCTTTCAATTTTTTTAGGAATAGTTGGAATTTCCCTGATATTTTTCAGTAACATCTTCCCCAACTTGTCCATCTCCCTCGAGTCACAGCTTGAACAAGCATCCCATTTTCATAAATCAAACTTATGCTAAGCCTCATCTAATTTTAGTTCTAAGATATATTCTAGTTCTTTAGAATTATTTTCAATATTTTCAGCTAAAAATAATCTTTTTAACCCTTTTATCAAAATCCTCAATTTCAGAAATATTATAAGTATTTGACAAACTAAGCATAGGCACTCTATGTCGCACTTTTGAAAAATTTCTCGCTCGCAGTTCCTCCAATCTTTTCAGTAGGCGAATTTTTCCCATTTTTATTATATTCCAGCAATTCTGGATATTTTTTTGCTCAAGTTCCTTTTAATTCACGTATTAAAAAAATCATATTCCATATCTGAAATAATGGGATTATCTTCATTGTAATAAAAGATTGTTGTGGTATTCGATTTCATTTCTTAATTTTGTATATTTTTTTCTTGAATTTCAGAAAAAAATTATCATTTTTTATTTTCTATATTTTGATTTTTCATTGTTTTCTTCTTGATTAAATAAATTCACGACTGCTCCTTTTTGTTTAAAAATTGTTTTTGTAAATTATATCATTTTTTTATGATAATAAAAGTTTTTTTGGGAGTAAATAAAAAGTATTTTCCGATTAAATAAAAAAAGTATAGTATAATGATTCTGTAGAGAGGAGAAAAAAATATGAAATGGCTAGTACTTTTGGCATGTGCTTATATAATAACAAGACATTATTTATTAAAAAATAATAAAAAAATAAAGACTTATAATTATAACATAGATTATAAGCCTTTAAACTGATCATTTTTCTTAGTTGCTTATATTATAGCATATTTTAAAAAAATCAAGGATAAATATAGAAATAAATTAAAGTTTAAATTTGTATTAACAAAAATAGAACATATTACAGAGCTTAAATTTTAGCCTTGTAATATTTTTTTAGGAGGGTATCTTTATTTTAAAAATTATCTTTTTATACTGTTATATTTTCTCAAAATGTGGTATGATATAAACAATTAAAACTGAAAAAAATAAAAAGGAGGAAATTGAAAAGAATATAAAATATGGAGAGAAGTAATAGTGAAAATGATAGATGAAAAATGTGAAAAAAATATAGATACAATTGAAAAAAATTGATATTTTAGGGATGGATTTGGAAAGTTTGCAGGAAAAAAATTTATTGGGATTGGGCTGAAGAAGTTTAATGCCAGTCAGGTATTTGATTGGTCGTATAATAAATTGGTGTTTGATTTTGATGAATTTTCTAATATTTCAAAGAAAGACAGGGAGATTCTTAAAGAGAAATTTTATGTGGCAAAACTTGAGTTTAAGACACATCAGGTTTCAGAAGATGGGGATACTGAGAAATTTTTGTTTGAACTGAAGGATAAAAGGCTGATTGAAAGTGTGCTTATTTCCCATAAAAATCGGCATACGCTTTGTGTTTCATCGCAGATTGGGTGTCTTATTGGGTGCGACTTTTGTGCGACAGCGACAATGACTTATGAAAGAAATTTGTCAATTTCAGAGATTTTGCTGCAGTATTATTATGTTCAGAAGCATCTTATGAAACGTGGAGAAAAATTGGGAAATGTGGTTTATATGGGAATGGGAGAGCCATTTTTAAATTATGATGCGGTTCTTGGATCTATTAATATGTTAAATTCTCCAAAAGGGCAAAATTTTTCAAAGAGGAATTTTACAATTTCTACAAGTGGAATTGTAAACGGGATAAAAAGATTTACGGAAAGTGAAAATCAGATAAATCTGGCGATTTCGTTACATTCGGTAAGGGATGATGTGAGAAGTGAAATTATGCCGATTAATAAAAGATGGGGAGTGAAGCAGTTAAAGGAGGCGCTTTTAGATTATCAAAAGAAAACTAAGAATCGGATTACGTTTGAGTATATCTTGATTGATGACTTGAACTGTGAGCCTGAGGATGCGAGAGAATTGGCTGGATTTTTAAATTCGTTCTCGTGCCTTGTTAATTTGATTCCGTATAATCCTGTTGGAGGAAAGCCGTATAAAACTCCTTCAAAACAAAAACAAAGGGAATTTTATAAATTATTAAAAGATAAAAATGTTAATGTAACATTGCGTGAAACTAAAGGGCAAGATATTGCGCTGACTTGTGGACAGCTGAAGGCAAAAAAACAGATGGATTCTTCTCAAAATGTTTAGGTAAATTGAGAAAAAGGATGTTAGAGCAATTTAGTTGAAGATTTTTGAAAAAAATAAAAAAATTTAAATAAATATTGTAGCAGTTACGAAAAAGAGGTAGTAATGAAAAAGAATAATAAAAAGTAAAAGTGGAAAAAACCTAGGAAAAATTCAGTTTACTCTCGTTTTTTTCAAAGTTTTTTTTATTTCTGTTTGTGATTGGAATTGGAGCTGAGCATATTTGGTGTATACAGTGAGCAAGGAAACGCCTGTTGATTTGATAGATGGTTATGCTCCTGTGTCGCCTTCGGTAATTTATGATATAAATGGAAATCAAATTGATACAATAATGGTTCAAAAATCGTGCGCCGATAGGGATAGGAGAGATTCCTCCCATGTTCAAAAATGCATTTTTTTGGCGATAGAAGATAGAAAGTTTAGAACACATCATGGATTTGATTTTATCAGAACAGCAAAAGCGGCTTTTTTTAACGCTTACAGGAAGACGGATTGAAGGTGGAAGTACAATTACGCGCAGCCTTGCGAAAAATGCCTTTTTATCGCCTGAACAAACGATAACAAGAAAAAAATTAAGGAAGCAATTTTGGCGGTGGAAATTGAAAGAAAATATACGAAAGATGAAATTCTGGAAAATTATTTGAATACGATTTATTTTGGGCAGGGAGCTTATGGGATAAAAAAATGCATGATAAAATATTTTAATAAGCGACCAAAAACAGTTGACTATTGCACTAGCGACTATTTTAGCCAGTCTTCCAAAGTCGCCGACAAAATATTCAAAGATAGAAAATGCATTGGGAAGAGAAAGACTTGTTCTTAGTCAAATGAAAAATTATGGATTTATAACAGATGAAGAGTATAATGAAGCGATTAATGAAAAAAATTAAATTTGTAAACGGAAATATAAAAAGCCGTAATGAAGAAGAACAAATTTCAACTTCAAATGTTGCGCCTGAATTTACGACAGTTGTTTTAAGTGAAGTAAGAAAAAAATATTGAAAATACCTGAAGAAGATCAAAAAAATTCTTATTTGATGGTTACAAAAATTTATGCAACAGTTGATTTGGATTTACAAAGAGCGACTTTTATACGGCATTTAATAATAACTATAACTTAAAAAAAGCCGTGCAGATTTAAATGGCGCTTTATTTTCAATTGATCCAAGCAATGGATTTGTAAAAAGCGATGGTTGGGGGAAAAAATTATAAAAAAAGGGAACTTTAACCGTGCAATGAGTTCGTTAAGACAGCCTGGATCGTCATTTAAGCCAGTAGTTTATCTTGTCGCATTGCAAAAAGAAAAATGGCGATGAATAGTGTTATGGAAGATTCTCCAGTAAAAATTGGAAACTGGAGCCCGAAAAACTATGATGGAGTCTACAGGGACAGCATGACACTTGCTAAAGCTCTGGAAATTTCAAATAATGTAATACCAGTAAAATTATTGCAATATGTGGGAATTGATCTCGCTGAAAAGGTTTGGCGCAATGCTGGAATTGTCGGTGGAGATTTTCCTAAAAACTACACATTGGCACTTGGTTCGATTTCCACAAGACCAGTGGATATGGCAATGTTTTATGCGGCGCTTGCAAATGGAGGATATCAGGTACAGCCTCAATATATTTATAAAATTGAAAAATAAATATGGTGAGGTTATTTATGAAGCTAAACCTAAAAATGAAGAAAGTATATGATTCAAAAAGATGTGGCAATATTAACTTATATGCTTGAAAAATGCCGTAAATTATGGAACTGGTCAGCCAGCTAAAGTATTTAAAGATGGTAAATTGATTCCAATGGCTGGAAAAAAACAGGAACAACTTCAGATTATGTTTCAGCTTGGTTTACAGGATATACGCCAACTCTTGCGACAGTAGTTTATGTTGGAAATGATGACAATAAGTCAATGGGGCCTGGAATGACAGGAGGAGCCAGCATGCGCCAATCTGGAAGAATTATATGCAGGCGGTAGTTGATTTACCAAATTACAATGTTGGAGTTTTTTTGAGTTTATAGATGATTATATTATGAGAAAAGATTTGACAACAAGAGATATTGACTTGCAAATTGGACTTCTTGACAGAGATGGTGTAAATAAACGTACAGCATTGTTTAAGGCGGGAACAGAGCCAATTGAATATGAAGGAAAAATTTAGAAGAGGAGTTACTTTTTAAAAAAATAAATTTTCTTTAAAGTTATTATGAATTTAAATATAATAAAAAAATATGATTTCAAATACAAATTAATGTACGAGAAATCATATTTTTTTAAATAAATTTAGCTTACGACATAAATAGTAATTTAACTATAAATAGTGCTCCTAAAATGATCATTACCCAAGAAACAGGTCTTCTGTCTTCTTTTTTTGAAAATAAATTATAAAAATAAATTTATTAATACGTAGGATAAAATTCTAATGTTAATCCATCTCCGATGCTATAAGTTAAAGCCATTGTAGTGATTGTGATAAATGATGGAACACCTTCCAAGACATCATGCAAATCTATGTTTTTAACTGAACTTAGCATTAAATAACCAACGTAAATTAAGGCTGGAGCTGTGGCACATCCTGGTATTGAAATAAATATTGGTGAGAAAAAAACATTGATATTAGGAATAAAACTCCTGTTGTGATGGCTGTCCATCCAGTTCTTCCACCTGCGATAACTCCTGTTGAGCTTTCCACATAAGTTGTAACTGTTGAAACTCCAAGTGCTGCGCCAGCTGTAGTTGCTATTGCATCTGCCATTAGGGCACGTCCCTACATTTGGCACATTTCCGTTTTCATCTAGCATATCTGCTTTTTGAGCATACTCCTACTAATGTTCCAACAGTATCAAAAAAAGTCTACAAATAGGAATGTACAAATTATGACAAATAAATTTCCAAACATTTTAAAAATCTGTAAATAATGAAAAGTCCAATTTTTCCCATAACAGGCATCATTGACTCATATTTAAAAAAATACCGGATGGTAAATAAATGCCCAATTCCTTTGCATGTGCAGGATTTAAAAAGAGCATATCCCCAAGCTAGCAAAGAACTTAAAACAATTCCATAAAGAATTGAACCACGTACATTTTTTTATCTAAAAATAGATATTAAAATTAGTCCGATGAATGAAATTATAACGGCTGGAGAAAAAAATGTCCCATGCTTACTTTTTGTAGATTCATTCAAAACAACAAGTCCGCTTCCTGAAAAATCCTACAAATGCGATAAATACTCCAATTCCACCAGTAACAGCATGCTTCATATTTTCTGGAATAGAATTTACCACAGCTTCACGTATTTTAAAAAGTGTCAAAACAATAAATATAATACCTTCACAAAATACGGCAGTTAAGGCAGTTTGCCAGCTAATTCCGCCCTTTAATACAACTGTAAATGCAAAGAATGCATTTAATCCCATACCAGAAGCAAGAGCAAAAGGCAAGTTTGCAATAAGTCCCATAAGAAAAACATCCTAGTGCGGCTGAAAAGCAGTTGCTGTAACTAATGCACCTGCATTCATTCCAGTTTTTGATAAAATATTTGGATTTACGGCGATTATGTATGCCATTGTAAGAAATGTTGTAATTCCTGCCATAATTTCCTTTTTCATATTGACATTTTCATTTGTTAAAAGCGGGAAAAGTCGTTTAAGTCCGCTTGTTTCATGAATATTAGATGTACTCATCTTGATTAATCAACTCCATTTCTATTTTTTTATTTATTTTTTTATTTTAATAAGGGGTTTTGCCCCTTTTTACAATGTTTATTTTGTTTTAGTTTAATCGTTTAATCTTCTTCGTTTTCTTTGTTTTTCATTTTTTTCTTCTTCCAATTTTTTTCCTTGTCAAATGTCATAACAACTTTCTCGATTTTTATTTCTTACTCTTTGAGGCTTGAATATAACGCCATTAATTGTAATTGGTTCGATATTTTCATTATCTTCTGAATATATCCCAGATTTTCAATCAAAATACCGCTTAAGGTATCATAATATTTAGATTCAAGTTCAAAGTGAAAGTTGTCATTTAAGTCATATAATGAAACATCACCATTGACTAGATATTTATTTTTTTGAAATTTGATGAATTGACAAGTCTTCGTCATCAAATTCATCATCAATATTTCCCATAACTTCCTCAATTAAGTCTTCAGTGTTACAATTCCTGAGAATCCGCCATATTCATCAATTAATATTGTAATATGTTTTTCAGTCGCATTTCATTAAAAAAAGTTCATTTACATTTTTTTGTTTCAGGAACAAAATATGCCTCTTGAACCAAGTCAGATATTTTTATATTGTCGAATCCTTTTTTTATAGGCTTCTATCATCAAATCTTTAACCATCAGAATTCCAATAATATTATCTGCTTCATTTTCATAAACTGGAATACGTGAATATTTTTTTCAATTTCCTTATTTTCAAAAAGTTCATGAATTGAAATATTTTTTTGTCAATTAAAAAAATACTTTTTGTTCTTGGAATCATTATTTCCCGTGCAATCTTTTTCATCAAATTCAATGATGTTTTCAATCATTTCCTGTTCAGTTTCATTAATAACTCCATGTTCCTTCCCAACTTCCACAAGTGAACGCAGTTCCTCCTTTGAAACTTTCTCTTCAATATTATCTTCTCTCATTCTCAAAATTGTAAGTACCAAATTTGTAGAAAATGTCAAAAATTTTTACAAAAAGGAGAGAATATTGTTGAAATAAAGACAATAACTCCAACTGATGATAAAGCTATATTTTCTGAATTTCTAAGTGCAATTCTTTTTGGAATCAATTCTCCAAAGACAAGTGTAACATAAGATAATATAAAAGTTATCAAAATCATTGAAATCTGGTCGCTATATGGAATTTTCAAAGGTTTTAGAGCCTCTGAAAGAAATTGTGAAAGTCCAGTTGCCGCTGATGCTGATGCAAAGAAACTAGCCAGAGTAATTCCAACTTGAATAGTAGATAAAAATTTACTTGGCTCTTTTTAGTAGATTATCAAGCAAAATTGCTTTTTTATTTCCATCTTCAATTAATATTTTTAATTTATTTTTATTTAACGAAACAATCGCCATTTCCGCACTGGAAAAAGAAAGCATTAATTCCCGTTAAAAATTATTATTATCACAATTTGTAATAATAAACTGCCCTCAGACATTTATTTTTTTCCTCCTAATTTTTTTAAAACTTATGGATATTATAACATATTTTTTTAAAAAAATTTAAAAATTGATTTTAGAATTAAAATAAATAAAAAAACCTATTTTAAATTTAAAAAAACTCAAAATAGGTCGATTAATTTATAAACTATTTTTTTGTCTGTCTTTTGTTCCAGTCTTTTATAAACCTCAATAAATTCCTTTGCCAATTCCTTAAATAAAAATCGCTGTCATCAGATGATCTTGAGAATGAACCATAATTAATCCGACATCAAGTTTTTTTCTCCCTCGGCTTCCCTAACAATAAGATCTGTCTGCAATTCGTGAGCCTTTAGCATTTCCTCAGTTGACTGTTTCATAAGTTCCTGTGCTTCATCAAATTTTTCCTTCTTTTGCGAGCATTCATAGCCTGATAAGCTAGACTTTTTAGTTTCCCCAGCATGTCCAATCAGTGTCATAGCAATCATCTCAGTATCCAAAAACTTCTTCAGCCATAGTAATTCCTCCCATTTTTTTATTTTTTTGTATTTATTAAAAATTCTGTGTTAAAAACTTCTTTCTAACATTGTTATAACACACGTTTTTTTCACTATGTCAATTTTTTTAATAATGAAAAAAATTATCAAAGATATTATCTTTGCAAAAAAATAAAAAAATAATAGTAATAATTTTTCTTGATAAAAGTTGACTTCTAAGTTTTTAATGGTATACTATAAATGTAAAAAGTTAAGTTTACTGATTAGCGAAGCAATAAATTATAAATAATAAAAAAATTTGGGAGAAAAAGAAGGGATGATCAAAATGAAAAAAATCTTATTATGTTGTGCAAAGAGGGATGTCTACGAGTCTATTAATAAACAAAATGAAGTCGGAAGCTGAAAAAAAGAGGAATTGAAGTTAAAATTTGGGCAGAGCCGCTTGATAGAGCAAAAGAAGAATTTGCAAAAGCTGATGTAGTCTTATTAGGACCACAAGTTAAATATGCTTTTGACAGAAGCTAAAAAAATTGCTGAAGAAAAATAATATTAATATTGATGTAATTAATATGGTTGATTATGGAATGATGAATGGGGCAAAAAGTATTAGATCAAGCGTTAAAATTACTTTAGTATAATTTTTTTCTTTTTAGATTAATTTAAAGTTTGCAACAAATCATGTCATATTTATATTTTTTTATTGATTTAATAAATGCTGATTAATGATTAATCAAATTTATGATTAAATTAATAAAATATATTTTACAAAAATAAATTTTTTTATAGTATAATAACTATAAATTAAGAACTAGACAAATTTTTAAGGAGTGATTGCAATGATTAGACAAAGTTGGATATGGTGGAAAAAGATTAAATACAATTTAATATTTTTTTGCCAGCTATGTTGAGATTTATTGTAATTACGATTATAAATATTATGAGAAAAAGCATTGGTGAAGTATAATCAATGCTTTTATTTTATTCAGTTCTCTTAGTCGGTAAAAACGATTTGAGAGAATTTTTTTATAAATTTCAACAGATTTTGGGAAAAAGCGAAAAAAAGAAAAAAAGACAAAAAAATAAAGAAAGTGAGATATTTTATGTTGATAAACAAACCTACTTTATTATTATTCAATTATCAGACAAAAAGTTTAATAATTTTTACTTTGCTGAAGATGAACGGCAAGTTATTATTGGAATTGATTGTGAATATTTTCGATTCTAATGAATATAGCTATGATTCCTTGAAGAAAATTTATAATTCTTTTTGTGAAGCAAAAAAAGGTTGCTCCGTTTGCAGGGCTATTTGGGACATTTGCCTATGAGTCGATACATTTTTGAGAAGATTGAGAAAATAGAAAAGGAGCAGTTTAAGTTTCCGCAGTTTATTTTTGCCAATGCGAAGGCTTATTTACATTATTCAAAGACTAGCAAGGAATATTCATTTTATGGGGATGAAAAAGTATTTTTGATTTTTTTGAATGATGAAATTGAGAAAAGAACTGAAAAATAGTGAATTGCTTTTATGATATAAAAAAACAGATTTTTGATGAGGAAAGATCACATTTTTTTATGGCATTCTTGAAAAAAGCGAAAGGAATATATCAAGGCTGGGGATATTTTTTTCAGGTTGTGCTAAGTGAACAGTTGAAACTTGCGACAAATATGGATTCTCTTGATTTTTTTATGAAAAAAATTGTCAAAGGCTAATCCTAGTCCGTATATGTATCATTTTCCTACAAAAATATGGAGATATTGTTGGTTCAAGCCCCGAAATATTAGTTGATATTTCATCAGATAATATTTATATCGCTCCTATTGCTGGAACTCGCCCAAGGGGGAAAAGATGCCAATGAAGATGCGTTTTTTTAGCAAATGATTTGTTAAATGATGAAAAAGGAATGTGCTGAACATCGAATGCTTGTTGATTTGGCTCGAAATGATATTGGAAAATTTTGCTGAAAGTGGCTCAGTTGTTGTGAAAAAAATCTTATGCATATTAAGAATTATGAGCATGTAATGCACATTGTGACTGATGTTTATGGGAAAAAGCGAAAGGATGTGTCGATATTTGAAGTTATTGCTCAGCTCTTCCAGCGGGAACACTTTCTGATCGCCCAAGATCCGTGCTATGCAGATTATTTCAGAACTAGAAGTATTTAAGAGAAATGTTTATGCGGGAGGAATCGGATTTTTTTGAGATTTAATGGGGATGTTCAACTTGCGATTATTATTAGAACTGCATTTTTTTGAAAAATAAAGAATTATGACTTGAATAAGGTTGACAAGGTTAGAAATGTGTTTATTCAGGCTGGGGCTGGAATTGTATTTGATTCGGTAAAGGAAAAGGAATATGATGAAATTTGCCATAAAAAGAGCATCTGTACTGAATATTTTTTTAAGAAATTTCTGCAAAGAAGAAAAAGAAATTGAAAAGGTTAAAAATAAGGAAAAAAAAATGAAAAAAAGGGAAGGATGTGAAATAAATGATTTTAATGATTGACAATTACGACTCGTTTGTTTTTTTAATGTTGAGCAGTATTTGAAGGAAATGACTGATGATGAAGTAATTACTGTGAGAAATGATGCAATTACGATTGATGATATAAAAAAAATGAATCCTGATAAAATAATCTTTTCTCCAGGTCCAAAGCATCCAAAGGATAGTGGAATTTGCCTTGAAATTTTAAATAATATTGATGAGCTGGGAAATATTCCAATTTTGGGGATTTGCCTTGGGCATCAGGCAATTGGGATGAATTTTGGCGGAGAAATAAAAAGGCTTGAAAATCCGTTGCATGGTAAGACTTCAGAAATTACAGTTTTATCGGAAAATTCTGTATTATTTAAAAACTTGCCAAAAAAATTTAAAGTCATGAGGTATCATTCGCTTTATGTTGACAATATTCCAGAAGAGCTTGAAGTTACAGCAAGGTCTGAAGATGGGGTTGCAATGGCTGTGGAACACAAAAGTAAAAATATTTTTGGGATACAGTTTCATCCAGAATCATTTTTTACTGAATATGGAAAAAATATGATACGAAACTTTTTGAATATTGAAGTTTCAGAAAATTTGCAAAAACAATAAAAAAATTTTTGAAAAATAGTAAAAAGAAAGGAAACTTTGAAAACATGGATAAATATTTGAAAAAAATTACAAGAAAAATATTGCATTGACAGATACTGATTTTAGAGAAATCTGTAAAATTATTGATGATAAAAGTTATGATATTGTACAGCTTGGAGCATTGCTTGTGCTAATTTCAGAAAAAAGCCTTTATCCAGAATCATTAACTGCTTTTGTAAATAATATTTTAGAATACAGCACAACTTTTGAAGATGAAACTCCAATGATTGATGTCTGCGGAACTGGTGGCGATGGATTCAAGACAATAAATATTTCAACAGCCGTTGCATTTATTCTGGGAGCAATGGGAGTAACTGTCGCAAAACATGGAAACCGTGCAATTTCCAGCAAAAGTGGAAGCAGCGATGTACTTGATAAATTAGGAGTGCCGCTTGAAAAATCACTGGCAACCCAAATTGAAAAGCTGCACAAAAAAAATCTTGCCTTTTTCCACGCTCCATTTTTCCATAAATTAGTCGGAGAAGTGCGAGAAGTTAGAAGCCGTCTTGGAATCAGAACTGTCTTTAATATTTTAGGTCCACTTCTTCATCCAAATACAAAGTTGAAATATCAGTTAGTTGGACTTTATCATGAACCTGTTCACAGATTGTATGCTGAAACATTGCAATTATTGGGAAGAGAGCATGCGTTGGTTGTTCGTGGAAATGATGGACTTGATGAAATTACAATTTGTGATGACACTAAAAATTATTGAAGTAAAAGGTGAACAAATTCTCGAATATACAATCTCGCCTGAAAGTTTTGGCTTTTAAGCGGGCTTTTCCATTCTGAAATTGAAGGCGGAACTCCAGAGGAAAAATGCTGAAATTTTTGGTAAAAAAATCTTAAAAAGGTGAAGAAAAAAATCAGCAAAATTTGATATTGTTGTATTGAATGCAATGTTCGCACTTTATACTGCGGATGTGGTGGATCATCTCATGAAAGCAAAGGATATGGTCTTGGAGGCGATTGGGAGTGGGAAAGTTTATGAGTTTTTTTGAAAATTATGTGAGATAATTTTTTTGGAAGTAGGATTTAGATGATGATAAAAAAACTTTATATAAAGAAAAATGTTTGAGGTATTTTTATAATACTGGAAATAATATTATTTGTAATTGTAAACATAGTTTACTTTCCACTAGGCACTCTAATTTTATGGATTTGGTTTTTTTGTTTGGAGGAATTAGACAAATATTAATTTATTTATTGTTTAAAATGATAGTTATATATTTTAGTTTTAAAAAAATTTCAAAAAAATAAATAAAATCCAAGATGAGGTAGAAAAAGAAAAAAATTTAAAAAAATAGGGGAAAAAAATAATAATTTTTATGATTAATGTAATAATATTCAGTGTTTTTTTAATATTTTTTTGTTCCTGAGATAAAAGAAATTACAAATATAACAATGAATTTTTAAATGTGAAAGGAAAAAAATATGGATATTTTTAGAAAAAAATAAAAAAATAAAAAGAGATGTACAGCTTGAAGAAGAATTAAAATCTTTTAAGCAGCCGTCGTTGAAAGAGGTATTGAAACAGGATGGAGTAAGAATTATTGGAGAAATTAAGAGGGCTTCCATCGAAGGGAAAAAAATTGCGAATGATGATTTTGATTTGTTAAAACAGGCACAAAGTTATGTGGATAAAGGGGTTGCGGCTTTTTTTCAATATTGACAGAAAAAGGAATATTTTAAAGGGGAGAATGATTTCATAAAAAAATTGTAAGAGAGAAATTTCCAGAAATGCCGATTTTGAGGAAGGATTTTATTTATACTCCGTTTCAGGTGGCGCATGCTAAGTTTTTAGGGGCTTCGGCGATACTTCTTATTGTGAGAATGTTGGATGACAAGACTTTGTGTGAGTTGCATAAATTGGCACAGGATTTGGAAATGGATGTTTTGGTGGAAACTCATGATGAAGAGGAAATAAGAAGGGCTTTAAAGATTCCAAATTTGGAGATTTTGGGGATAAATAATCGAAATTTGAATACTTTTGAAGTCGATATTAGAACTACAGAAAAATTGATAAATGAAATTCCAAGAGATGTTTTGAAAAATTTGACTATTGTAAGTGAAAGTGGATTTTTGTCAAAAGAGGATGTGGAATATGCAGAAAAATTGAATGTGGATGGTCTGCTGATTGGAGAGGCGCTTATGAAAGGGCTTCTTTAGAAAGAAAAATAAATTTATGGAAGGAAAAAAATTGGAGAAAAAAGAAAATAATGTGGCAACTGATGATTTTACAGAAAATGCTACTAAATTGAAGGTTTGCGGGATTAGGAGCATTACTGAAATTAATGAATTAAAAACTTTGGATATTGATTATTTTGGATGTATTTTTGCGAAGAGTGCAAGGCAGGTAGATACGGAGCTTGCGACTAAGATTGCTAGGACTGCGCATAGGCACGGGAAGAAAACTGTTGGAGTGTTTGTGAATGCGATGATTGAGAATGTTGTGAAAATTGTGGAGGAAACTGGAATTGATGTTGTGCAGCTGCATGGGGATGAATCGGTGGAATATTGTGTGGAACTTACGAAAAAAATTGGAAAAAAACTTTATGAGAAAAAGTCGCTTTAGAAAGCGTAAAAAATTTTTCCGCCTAAAAACTAAACTTTGGAAGGTTTTTGAGTAACTGATGAACTTCCAGATATTGCAGATTATAAGCAGTATATTGAATATCCGTTGTTTGATGCGAAGGGAGAAAATCGTGGGGAAATGGGATTGTTTTTTTGACTGGGATATTTTAAAGGATTTGGAGGAATATTCATTTGTGCTGGCTGGAGGGCTTTCAGCTGAAAAATATTTGTGAGGCACTTGAATGTAAGCCTGCAATTTTGGATGTAAACAGTAAAGTTGAGGTTAATAATAAAAATAAAAAAATTAGTTGAGGAAGTTGTAAATTTAGTAAAAAAAGGGAAAAATAATAATTTAAAAAAATAAATGTGAAAGGAAAGAAATATGGGAAATAAACATTTTAATGAAAAAGGCATATTTTGGGCAATTTGGTGGGCAATTTGTGCCAGAAACTGCTATGTTCGCTTTGGCGGAACTGGAAGCAGAGTATGAAAAAAATTGAAGAATGATAAGAAATTTTTTTGAGGAATTTGATGATTTGTTAAAAAAATTATGTTAGCGTGAAACTCCGCTTTATTATGCAAAAAAATTTAAGCGAATATTATAATCACGATATTTACTTGAAAAGAGAGGATTTGAACCATACTGGAGCTCATAAAATTAATAATGCGCTTGGGCAGGTTTTGCTTGCTAAGAAAATGGGGAAGAAAAAAGTAATTGCTGAAACTGGGGCTGGACAACATGGAGTTGTTACTGCTATCTGCCGCTCTATTAGGTTTGGAATGTGATGTTTATATGGGGGCTGTTGACATTGAACGGCAAAAATTAAATGTTTTTAGAATGGAACTTTTAGGTGCAAGAGTTATTTCAATTGAAGATGGGCTGAAAACATTAAAAGAAGCGACAACAGCGGCTATTCAGTCTTGGGTTGCTGAAATAGAAACTGTATTTTATGTAATCGGTTCAGTTGTAGGGCCTCATCCATATCCAACAATTGTACGTGATTTTCAGTCAATTATTGGTTATGAAACAAAGGCGCAGCTTGAAGTTCTTGGAAAACATGCTGACCATGTTATTGCGTGTGTTGGTGGCGGAAGTAATGCAATTGGGATTTTTAGCGCATTTATAAATGACAATTCAACTAAACTTTATGGAGTGGAAGCTGGAGGTTATGGAATTGACACAGATATGCATGCTGCCACATTGACACTTGGAAAACCTGGAATTATTCATGGAATGAAAAACTTATGTGCTGCAAAAATAAATATGGGCAAATAAGTCCAGTTCATTCAATTTCCGCTGGACTTGACTATCCAGGAGTAGGTCCTGAACATTCGCATCTGTTTGACACGAAAAGGGCAACTTATGCACCAGTTACCGATGATGAGGCGATGAAGGCATTAATGCTCGTTACGAGAAAAGAAGGAATTATTCCAGCGATTGAAAGTTCACATGCTTTTAGCATATCTTGAAAAAAATTATGTCCTGCACTTTCTAAAGACAAGAGGGAAACTATCGTTGTAAACGTGTCTGGACGTGGAGATAAGGATATGCATACTGTTTTTTTCTGTATTAAAAGATAAGGAAAGTGGCGGAGAAAATGGAATTTATGAGTTAAATGGAGGTTTTGAAAATGAGTAAAAAAATTATTGATGTTTTTAAGGAAAAAGAAAAAGTAAATATTGGCTATATTGTTGCAGGTTTTCCAAGTGTTGATTTTACAAAGAAATTTTTACAAAATTTAGATAACACGGCCCTTGATATGCTAGAAGTTGGTATTCCATATTCAGATCCGTTAGCTGATGGAAAATTAATTTCGCATGCATCATTTCTAGCTTCAGAAGCTGGAGTTACTACTGATACCGTATTTGATTTGCTAACTGAAATAAAAGACGATATTTCAAAACCTTTGATCTTTCTGATTTATTACAATCTAATATTTGCCTATGGAATTGATGAATTTATTAAAAAAAGTGTAAAAAAAGCCAATATTAAAGGGTTAATCATCCCAGATCTGCCTTTATGAGGAAGCCTTTTGAAATGTCAGAAAAAAATTACGGGAAAATGAAATTGTTCTTATTCCGCTTGTAAGCGTTACTTCTGGAAATAGAATAAAAAAATCGTTTCCCAAGGAGATGGCTTCATTTATGCAATCGGCTCGTTAGGAGTAACAGGTTCAAAACAGGTTGATTTACCACGTTTGGAATCATTTATCAAGGAAATAAGAAAAAGTTTCAGATTTACCAGTTTCTTTTGGGATTTGGAATAAAAAAATAACGACAATGTCAATACAATGAGAAAAATATGCGGATGGAGTAATTGTAGGGACAAGTATTGTTGATTTTACTTTTTAAAAAATGATGTAAATTATACTGATTCAGAAAAATTAATGAATTATTTAAATAGATAATGGTATATTTGCTGTTTAAAAAAACCACTTAATTAGAATTCCACTAAAAATTTTAAGAGCAGTAGGGAAAAATAACTTTACTGTTCTTTTTTTATTTTTTTAAAGTAAAATTTAACTGACAAGGAGTCAAAATTTCTTATTAAATAGAATTTATAATAAATTAGTTATTTAATATACTTTTTGCTATTCTTAATTATCATATTATATTCTGTTAACTTAATGGAATTTAATATTATACAATCACTCATCTTATTTTACATTACAAATCTTTTAAAAATCAAACATATATTTAATTTTTTTATAAAATTTTTACATAATCGAAATCAAAAAAATCATTAACAAATATCTCCTTTTTAAATAAAAAAATAGTGTCATGAATCATCTCAAATTAACTTATAATTACCAATAAAGCAAAAGTAGATTAAAATTATAATCTATAAGATATAAGGTATAATTTTTAGTGAATAAAATAACATAAAGGAGTTGAAAAATCTATGAAAATAGTATTTAAAAATTTTGGCTTTAATTTTATTAAGTATGACAATAGTAAGCTGTGAGTTACTTGATCCAAAAAGGATGGGCAGAGCTTAAAAAGAGAAAAAGACATGTTAGGTAGTGAATATAATGGTAATAGAACTGAAAATTTAAGACCACATTGTCTTGTTGACAGAAATGGACGTATGAAAGAGTGTAGAACAGTGCCTTATAAAGATAGAAGGCTTATAAATTGTTCCTCAAAAATATAGTACAAGAGGAAAAAAATTTGTGAATATGCAGATTATTAAGAAAAATACAAAAAAACAAAAAAATTAGGAGTGGTTACTATGAATAGAATATTTAAAAATATTTCTTTTAGCATTGGTTGGAGCTAGTTTATCTAGTTGTTTCTTTTCCCTAGTACAGTTGGATATCGTGAAGATTGTAGTGGGGATGATTGTGAATACCATTACTATTCTCATTAAGAAATAGACACAAATTATTAACTTAACTGCACCCTAAAAATTACATTATAGTATGAAGGTGCAGTTTTTTTGTTAAGAAAAATTTAGTTCTCCATTGACTTTTTACCATAAATTATTTTATAAAATATCAAACTTTTTATAGCTTTTTCCCTATCAATAAACCCTTATTTTTATCGTATCCTTATCACTTTTTAATATAATTTTTGAAAAAAATAAAAATTTTTTTAAAAAAAGTGTTGACATTTTTTTCATAATATGATATAACATATTTGTTAGCAACCAAAGAGATAGAGTGCTAATAAAAAAAGTAAAGATAAATTTATTAATAAAAAGGTGATATATATGGAACAAAAACTTTACGCAAAAAAGTATGAGTGCCATCTCGGAAGCTCATAACTTTGCGATTAGATATAAACATTCCGAGATAAAAAAACGGAGCATTTACTTTTGCTTTGATTAATCAAATGGATGGACTTATTCCTAACATTCTACAAAAAGATGGGAATTAATCCTGCCGAATTGACTAAAAAAAGCTTTGAGGCAAAATTGAATAGTATGCCGAAAAATTGAAGGTGGAGTTGGTGAAGTAAGACCGAACGCTGAAGTTAATAGAATAATTGTCGGTGCTGAAGATTATGCTAAAAAGATGGGTGACAGCTACATTAGTACAGAGCACTTGTTTCTTGCGGCATTTGATAACAACTCTTTCTTGAAGGAAAATGGCGTTAATAAAAAACAATTTGAAAATGTTTTAAATGAGGTTAGAGGAGGAAGAAAAATTATGACAGACAACCCTGAAAGTACTTACGAAGCATTAGATAAGTTTGGTAAGGATTTGGTTGAGTTAGCGAGAAAAAGGTAAATTGGACCCAATAATTGGTCGTGACCAGGAAATTCGTCGTGCAATCCAAATTTTATCAAGAAGAAATAAAAATAATCCGATTTTAATTGGGGAACCTGGTGTTGGTAAAACTGCTATCGCTGAAGGAATTGCTCAGAGAATCTTGAAAGGAGATGTACCTGAAAAACTTGAAGGATAAAACAATCTTTTCATTGGATTTAGGAGCGTTGGTAGCTGGAGCTAAATATCGTGGGGAATTTGAAGAAAGATTAAAAGCGGTTCTTGAAGAAATTGAAAAATAGTGAAGGTAGAATAATTTTTATTCATTGATGAAGTTCATAACATCGTTGGAGCTGGAAAAAACTGAAGGTTCAATGGATGCTGGAAACCTTTTAAAAACCAATGCTTGCTCGTGGTGAAGTAAAAAGTAATCGGTGCAACAACAATTGATGAATATAGAAAATATATTGAAAAAGATGCGGCTCTTGAAAGAAGATTTCCAACCAGTAATGGTTAATGAGCCAACAATTGAAGATACAATTTCAATTCTTCGTGGATTGAAGGAAAAAAATTTGAAATCTTCCATGGAATTAGAATAACTGACAATGCGATAGTTACTGCTGCAACAATGAGTGACAGATATATTAATGACAGATTTTTGCCAGATAAAGCGATTGACTTGATTGACGAAGTCTGCTGCGAAGGTAAAAACTGAAATTAATTCGATGCCAGTTGAATTGGATGAAATTACAAGAAGATTGATGCAATTGGAAATTGAAAAAGTTGCGTTGAGTAAAGAAACTGACAAGGCTTCTAAAGAAAGATTGACTACTCTTGAAAAAGGAAATTGCTGATTTGAAGGATGAAGAAAAAGAATTGAAATCACAATGGGAAAGAGAAAAACAAGAAGCTGGAAAAAGTTGCTAAAATTAATGAAGAAATCGAAAAAAATTAAATTGCAAATTGAAGAAGCTCAAAGAAAAAAATGACTATAATAAATTGGCTGAACTTCAATATGGTAAATTGCCAGAATTAGAAAAAAACAAAAAAAGAAGCTGAAGAAGAAAAAAGCTAAAAGATAATTCTTCTGTTGCAAATAAATTATTGAAACAAGAAATTGACAGTGAAGAAATTGCTGAAGTTGTTGGAAAATGGACAGGAATTCCAGTTGCGAAATTGTTGCAAGGGGAAAGAGAAAAAAATCTTACACTTGGCTGAACATATGATGAAAAAGAGTAATTGGACAAGATGATGCAATTAAAACTATCAGTGATACAATCATTCGTTCTCGTGCTGGATTAAAAAGATCCAAACAGACCAATCGGTTCGTTCATATTCTTAGGACCTACTGGTGTTGGTAAAACTTATTTGACTAAGACATTAGCATTTAACTTGTTTGATGATGAAGACAATATTGTAAGAATTGATATGTCGGAATATATGGATAAATTCAGCGTCACTAGATTAATAGGAGCGCCTCCAGGATATGTTGGATACGAAGAAGGTGGACAATTAACAGAAGCTGTTAGAAGAAAACCTTATTCTGTAATCCTATTTGACGAAATTGAAAAAGCACATCCTGATGTATTCAATGTATTGTTACAATTATTAGACGACGGTAGACTTACTGACGGTAAAGGTAAAATCGTTGACTTCAAAAAAACACAATTGTAATTATGACATCAAACATCGGTAGTGAAATCATCTTGAATGACCCAATGGTAAGCGAACCTACAAAAAGAAGCTGTTTTAGATGAAATGAAACATAGATTTAAACCAGAATTTTTAAACAGAATTGACGATATCATTGTGTTTAAAGCATTAGGAAAAGAAAGCGTTAAAAAAACATTGTTAATCTTATCCTTGAAGGTATTAACGAAAGATTGAAAGAACAATACATCAAAGTTGAATTTACTGACAAAGCGTTGGATTACATCGTAGACGAAGCATACGACCCAGCTTTACGGTGCAAGACCATTGAAACGATTTGTGCAAAAGGATATTGAAACTAATTTATCTAAAAATGATTTTTAGGTGGAGAAGTTCCTGAAAAATAGTATTGTTAAAGTTGATAGCGATGGTAAAGATTTGATTTATAAAGTGGAAAAAAATAAAAAGAAAAATAATTTTTAGATTAGTCTTTTGAAATTAATTCTTAAAAAAATTAATTTTTCTAAAAAAATAGAAAAGGAAGTATCAGAAATGGTACTTCTTTTTTTGTATTTATACTTGAATCTATTTAAAAATCAAACTACTAAAAATTATATAAATTTAGATTTTGAGTAAGAGACATAACTTTTGAGTTTAATTTTAAAAGTAGTTTTTACTCTAATATGAATGAAAATATAATATTTTACTAAATTTTTATCAAAAATATTACAATCTATAAAAAAATTAAAAAACCACAGTTGAATTTTTGTAAAATAATAAGATAAAAATACAAATAAAGATTATTTGAAGTATATTTTCAAGAAAGTATATTTTCAAGAAGGAGAATTAATTATGAAAAAAAGATTTAAAATGGGTCAGTTTTAGGAACAGGAATAATTGCTAATGAAATGGCACAAGCTCTTGAAAAAAATGGGTAAAAAAGCTTTTATGCTGTTGCTAACAGAACTCATGAAAAAGGCTGTAGATTTTTGCGAAAAAAATATGGGGTTGAAAAAAAGTTTATGATAAAATAGAAGATATGTTTTATGACGATGAAACTGATATTATCTACATTACTACGCCTCATAATACGCACATAAAAATTTATGATTGAAGCATTGAAAAATGGAAAAACATGTATTATGTGAAAAAAATCAATTACATTAAATAGCGAAGAATTGGAAGAAGCTGTAAAATTGGCAAAAAGAAAAAAATCTTATCTTAGGGTGAAGCGATGACAATTTTTAATATGCCACTTTATGCTGAACTTTTGGAAATTGTAAATTCTGGAAAAACTTGGCGATGTGAAAATGATACAAGTTAATTTTTGGAAGTTACAAGGAATATGATATGACAAATAGATTTTTTTCAATAGAAATCTTGCAGGGGAGCATTACTTGATATAGGTGTTTATGCAATTTCAATTACAAGATTATTTCATGACTTCAAAACCTAATAACGTACTTTCTCAAGTGAAATATGCACCAACAGGAGTGGACGAACAAGTAGGCATAATTATGATGAATAAAGAACAACAAATGTCAACAATCGCTCTTACACTTCATTCAAAACAGCCAAAAAGAGTTGTAATCGCCTGTGAAAAAGCATATATTGAAATCACAGAATATCCAAGAGCTGACAAAGCTAAAATTGTTTATACTGAAACAGGTGAAGTTCAAGAAAGTATATCAGGAGTAACAGCGAATGCACTTCAATATGAACTTCAAAATATGGAAGAATCTGTAAAACTGGAATTAATAAAATGAAACTTGATTAAAAATGCGGTTGTACACTCGTGACGTAAAAAGTGAGTTAAACCGAAAAGTATAGTCAGCATGTATAGAAATATGTATGTAGAGGTAGCAACTTAAACGAAGTTATCCAATACTGCTCGAATTGCTGGAAATCCCTAAAACTAGTATAACTACAACATAACATCTAAAAATAAGATGTAAGTGTGAATGTGGCGAAAGCAGAAAAAATATACTAGATGACATAAGGTTAAACCCTAAGTGTTGTAATAATGGGCAATCAGCAGCCAAGACCGGAAGGTAAGGTTCAACGACTATTCCTCCTGAGGGAAGTACACCAGAGCTGGTGGAAGTGGGCAGACCCAAACAGGCAGAGCTGTGGGATAAGATATAGTCTGTGCTTAATAGAAATATTAAGAAGTTCATAAGAGAACTGCATAGGTGGTAGCGTACTTATGTGAACGACAACCTCTAAAAACGACTGAGTCGGTTTTAAGGTTCATATATTTAGAAAAAAATTTTACTTTTTCATTTACTTATAGTATAAAAAAATAGTATACTATATATAAGTAAATGGAGGTGAAATCACATGGAAAAAAAGCATATAAGTTCAGATTTTATCCAACTAAAACTCAAATAGAAAAAGTTAAACTGTACTTTTGGCTGTGTAAGATATGTCTATAACCATTTTTTTTAGATTTAAAACAGGAATTGTATAGCAAAGGAGAAAAAAATCTATGTCATATAATCAATGTAGCAAAGCACTGACAGTTTTAAAGCAAGAGAAAGAATGGTTAAAAAGATGTAGATAAATATTCTTTACAAAAATTCTTTAAAAGGATTTAGATAAGGCATATAAAAAAACTTTTTTAGTGGAAATGGTTATCCAAAGTTTAAATCTAAGAAAGATAATAGAAAATCATACAGAACCAGTTATACAAATAATAATATAGAGTTTTTAGATAAATGGATAAAAAGTACCTAAGTTAGGAAAAACTAAAAAAATAAGAGATAAGATGAAGCCGCAAGGAAGAATAATAAATGCAACAATAACACAAGCACCTAGCGGAAAAATACTATATATCTCTATGTTGTACAGATGTAGAAGTAGAAAAGTTAGAGAGCACAAATAAAAAAATGTTGGAATAGATTTAGGTATAAAGAACTTTTGCGATTACCAGTGATGAAACCTTAATAGAGAATCCAAAAATATTTACAGAAATCTTTGAAAAAAACTAGCTTTTTATGCCAAAGAAAACTGTCACGAAAAACCAAAGGGCAGTTCAAATAGAAATAAGGCTAGAATAAAAAGTAGCGAAATGTTATGAAAAAAAGTAGCGAATCAAAGAAAAGATTTTTTTGCAAAAAAATTATCGGCATAGGGTAATAAGAAAATATGATATTATCTGCATGGAAGACTTACAAAATAAAAAAATATGGTAAAAAAATCATAGATTAGCAAGAAGTATTTCAGATGTATCATGGAGTGAATTTACTAGAATGCTAGAATATAAAGCAAAGTGGCATGGAAGAACAATAGTAAAAGTGGATAGATTTTTTGCAAGCAGTCAAATATGTAATTGTTGTGGGTGTAAGAATGAAGAAGTAAAGGATTTAAGCATAAGGGGATGGACTTGTCCAGTATGTGGAACTGTGCATAATAGAGATATAAATGCAGCAAGAAACATACTAAAAGAAGGATTAAGGATATTGGAAAAAAGTGTTTAAATAAATATATGAACCGTAGGAACTACGGGGATAGCTTGGTAAATATATGTGGCTAGTAAAAGCACATACTTCCCAAGAATCCTGCGACGCAAGAAAGTAGGGAGGTTCAGTATACCGTGGATGTTATGGATATTATGACAAAATTGCGTAAAGATTGGGGAATGACTTATCCTGAAGAAGAAATGTAGAAAAATTTTATTGAGTACTGTGATGGTGCTCAATTTTTTTTACTTTCTTATTATGACAGTTTTTAATTATTTAAAAAATAGTATTAAATTTATTTTCAAATTAAAGTATTTTTTTGAGTACATTAAAAAGCAGGTTATTTTATAATTTTTGTATCATAAAAGTTAATAATTTGATAGAAATTACAGAATTAAATGGGGCAAAAAAAATTTGGAAAAAAAGCAATAAAATGTGGTAAAAATATAATGAATTTGCTATAAAAAAATTGTAAAAATGAAAGTTATAAAAACTAAATAAAAAAATGGTATTTATGACAAATCTGATAAATTTTAAGTTTTATTAAGAAATAGTTAATCTATATTAAATAAATATTGCAAATATGAAAGGTGGAGAAAACATGGATTTCAAAGATGTTAAAAATGAAGAAAATATCGGTTTTGGAAAAAAAGAGATTGTGGAAAAAGGATTTTTTTGACGACAAAAATATCATATTCAAGGAATTGTAGGACTTATTAATGATCCAAATGGATTTTTCACAGTTTAAAGGGAAATATCATATGTTTTATCAATGGAATCCACTAGGGACAGTTCATAAAAAAATAAAAACTTGGGCTCATAGTATAAGTGAAGATTTACTGCATTGGGAAAAGACTGGAAACAGCTTTACGGCCTGATACTTGGTATTCTAAGGATGGAGTTTATTCTGGAAGCGCAATTGCGGATGATGGAAAACTTTATTTATTTTATACTGGAAATGTGAAAGATGCTGAAGGGAATAGAGAATCTTACCAATGTTTAGCAGTTTCTAGCGATGGAGAGCATTTTGAAAGATGGGAACCTAGTATTGTAAATCAGCCGGATGGATATACTCGGGATATAAGAGATCCTAAAATTTGGAAAAAAGATGGGAAATTTTATGCAGTAGTTGGAGTACAAAGTGAAAATTTAGAGGGAAAAGTAATTTTGTACAGTTCAGAAAATATAAAGGATTGGAAGTTTGAAGGAGAAATTGCAGGAGCGAATCACGGAAAAACTTAAAGATTTTTGGATTTATGGGGAATGTCCAGATTATTTTTCAGTTAAAGGATGAAAAAAACTGGAGAAATTAAGGATTTGTTAGTATTCTCGCCACAAGGACTGGAGCCTGAAGGAGATTTGTACAATAATAAATATCAGACAGGATATTTATTTGGAAAGCTGGATTATGAAAAACCTGAATTTGAGATTTCATCAGATTTTGTGGAAATTGACAGAGGGCATGACTTTTTATGCGCCACAGTCAATGGAGGATGACAAAGGAAGAAGAATTATTGTAGGGATGGATGGGAGTTCCTGAAGAAGAAGACTTTTCCAACTGTAAAAAATGAATGGATTCATTGCTTGACATTGCCAAGAGAATTAAAAGTAATTGATGGAAGACTTTATCAATTTCCGATAAAAGAAATGGAAAGTATACGTGGAGAAAAAATTGAATTTAATGAAAAAGTGGCTGGAGAAGTAAAGGTTGGAACTGGGACAACTTATGAATTAAAAAGCTAAATTTGCTGATTTTAATTCTGATTTTTGGATTGAAATTGAGAACTGGCAAAAATAGTGAAACTGTTTTTGAAATTTGATTACAATGATAAGAAATTTCGTATTGGACAGAACAAAGGGTGAACAGCCTGATAAGAGATTAAGAAAAGTTTATTTGGGAGATATTTCAGAAACTGGAACTTACAGTATTTGTAGATAATTCTTCTGTGGAAGTGTTTATTAACGGTGGACAGGAAGTGTTTTTCATCGAGAATATTCCCTGAAAAAGATGCAGATGGGATAAGTGTGTTTGCAGATGGAGATGCAAGTGTGAAAAATTGAAAAAAATGGGAATGGAAATAAAAAAATTAATTGGAAAAATCTAGAAGGGAAAAAAATTGGTAAAGAATAAAAAAATTAACAGGAAATAAAATAGTAGGAAATATAAAACTGGATATTATAAATATTATTGATGATATTTTGTATGAGAAAAAAATATAGTAATATTCAGTTAAATTATTATTTTTTTCTAAAAAAATTATACTCAAAAGGAAAAAGACTTTTTATTACAAAGTGTTATGAAATACTACAATAAAAAAATTTAATTTATATTGATTATTTAATTGAAAAAGGGCACACGAAATGTAAAAAAACGGAAAAATAAAAGCAACTTTTTGAGAATCTCAGTTGCACAGCTATTTTTTTATGGACTCGGATAATGCAGGAGTGATATTTGAGGCTGGAGAAGTTGCAAAAATTATAAATGAACATCAAGCTGGATTTGTAAATGCGGCTTTACAGACAATTTTGAAAAAAAGTAAAGAAAAAGTTTGATAATGAGATTCCGATGGATAAAAAGGGAAGGTATTGTTTTATCGTATCCTCAATGGTTTGTAAATAAACTTAAAATTGATTATCCAGATAATTATTTGGAAATAATGGAGTCATATAAAAAGAGAAGTTATCTGTCGGTTAGATTTGATAAGAATAAAATGACTAAAGAAAAAAATTTGAAAAAAATTGTTAAAGGAAATTAATACAGAAGTTTTATTTTCAGTTGATGAAGTCTATTATTTGTCAAATGCGAATATTTTTTTGATACAGAAATTTATAGAAATGGAGAAGCTGTAATTCAAGATGCTTCATCTTATTTGGCTGTGAAAGAAATTTGGCTGTGAAGGATGGGGATGCTGTGCTTGATGCTTGTGCTGCTCCAGGTGGAAAAATCTCTTGCGATTTTGCAATTATTTAATCCAGAAAAAAATTGATTTCTACAGATATTCATGAACATAAGGTGAAATTGTTAAATGAACTTAAAAAAATAAGTATGGTTACGGTAATTTTTCAAGTAAGGTTAAATGATGCTATGCAAATTGAAAAATTTAGAAGTCAAATTTGATAAAAATATTGCTGGATATGCCGTGCAGCGGACTTGGAGTGCTTAGGAAAAAGCCAGAGAAAATATACGAATTAACTTCAAATGATATAAAAAAACTTTGAAAAAAACTTCAGAAAAAAATATTTGAAAGCGCATATAAATGCTTGAAAAAAATGGAGGAGAAATAGTTTATAGCACTTGTACTTTTTCTAAAAAATGAAAAATACAAATAATATTCGATATTTTTTTGGAAAAAAATATGAAGATTTGGAAATTTTGGATTTGGAAATTCCAGAAAATGTGGAAATTATAAAAGATGAACTTGGCGGAGCTTTATATTTCGTATAAAAAAATAAATATATGGATGGGTTTTATATTGCAAAATTGAGAAAAAAATTAAAATTATATCAAGTAATTATCAGGGGTTAGTCAAAAAAATAACTGAAAGGACGTATTTGGAATGCGATTTGATCTGGATGATGATGTGAAATTCATATTGGAACAATTAAATAAAAAAATGGAAAAAGGATTTATTGTTGGAGGAGCAATTAGAGATAAAAATTCTAAATAGGGATCCAGGAGATTATGATTTTTGCGACTGATATAGAGTATTCAGAATTAAAAAGAATTTTTGCAGATTACAATCCAAAGGAAATGGGAGCGCATTTTGGGATTCTTATGATAAAAGGTCAACGGGAAAAAAATTATGAGATAGCAAAAATTTCGTAAAGAAACAGGAATTTATAATAGCAGATATCCAAAAGGAAATTAAATTTGTAAAAAAACAATTGAAGAAGATCTGGCAAGACGGGATTTTACAATAAATTCACTAGCTTACAGCAAGCAGACCGGGATAATTGATTTGTATGGGGGAGGCAGGATATTAGGCGGAAAGTGATAAGATTTGTTGGAAAGCCTAAATTGAGGATAGAAGAGGATGCGCTTAGAATTTTGCGGGCTTTTAGATTTGTTTCTAAATTAGGATTTAGTTTGGATAAGCAAAACTGCGGAGGCTATTTATAAAAAAAGAAAATTTTTTTGCTGAAAAATATCAAAGGAAAGAGTTTTTTTGATGAGTTAAGTAAAATTTTAATGGGAAATTTTGTAAAAAAAGGCATTTATTGAAATGAAAAAGTTAAAAAGTCCTGGAAATGTTAATTCCAGAATTTCGTTATGCATATAATTTTGATCAGAATAATCCGAAATAATCCAGATGATTTATTTCATCATATAATAAAAAGTTATTCATCTTTGTGATTATGATCTTGTTACTAGATTTGCTGCACTTTTTTTCATGATCTGGGGAAAAATTAATGTAAAAAAATTATTGATGCAAAGGGAGTTTTCCACTTTTATGGGCATGAAAAGGAAAGCGCATTGATTGCTGAAGAAGAATTGAGGCAGACTTTAGGACTTCAAATGAATTTACGAATTCTGTAAAAAAATTGTTAAAAAAATCATATGCTGATTTATCAGGATGTTTCAGATAAGACATTAAAAAAAGCTGATTATTGAGATGGATGAAAGGAATTTAAAAAGGCTGTTCAATTTATTTTCTGCTGACTTAAATTCAAAGGGTATAAGAACTCGTGCGGAAAAATAATGAAATTTTTACAAAAATTTTAGAAATAAAATTGAAAAATATAAAAAGAACAGGGAGAAGTTCCGCAGTTTAATGATTTGGATATAACGGGGATTGATTTGATAAATCTTAAATTTAGCAATCGTGAGATCGGGGAAGTGAAAAAAACAGGCTGTATGAACTCGTTCTTGGGGATGAAATTGAGAATGAGAAGGAAGAGCTGGTAAAAATATATTGTGAAACATTACAATTTGAAGGGTGATTTTGAATATGAAAAATTCTTGCGGGGCGATTGTTTTTAATGAAAATACAGGAAAAATTCTGCTTGTGAAAAATGCACAATGGGAACTGGGGATTTCCAAAAGGGCATATTGAAAAATAATGAAACTAAGGAAGAAACGGCAATTCGTGAAGTTTTTGAAGAAACAAATGTAAATATAAGAATTATTCCAGGTTTTGAACGTTTGATAAAAATATATTCCAAATGAAAAAAACTATAAAAAAAGTTACGATCTTTGTGGGAATTACTCAAGATGAGGATGTTAAAATTGATACTTCTGAAATTGAGGCTTTTTCAATGGTGCACCTATGAAGAGGCTTTTAAAATTGACAACTTATAAGTTGCAAAAAGGATGTGCTTGAAAAATGCGAGGAAGGTATTTGTCAGTTCAAAAAAATGATAAAAAGAAAAAAATTTAGAATAAAAAAATTAGGGAATAAATTAGGTAGAAAATGAATAAAGAAAAAAATTTTTAGGATATGAAGTTCATCGGAAAAAAAGTAAAAAAACATAAATTTGCGGATAAAAACCTAATATGGAGATTTATATTTCTGTGCCAATGAATTTGCATCGTGACTATATTGAAAATTTTTATTCGTTCTAAAGAAGAGTGGATAAAAAAAGTGTTTTGAAAAAGGTTGAGGATGTAAAGGAAAAGCAAAAGGGGTTTGAATATAAAAAAATGGAGAAATTCATAAGTTTTTGGGAAAAAGAATATAACTTGATTGTAAGAACAGGGAATTTTAATGGTGTAAGTTTAAAAAAATGATGCCAAATCAAATGTAATGATTTTAACTGTAAATGAAAATATTTTTTTGAAAAATACTGATGAAAAAGAAAAAAAGTTATGGAAAAAAAGTGGTATTTTGAGAATGCCAAAAAAATTGTTTCTGAAATTTATGGAAAAAAATGGCTGGAAATATTGGATGAACATGTGGAAAAAGGTGGCAATAAAGCCGATGAAAAACAAGATGGGGTTCATGCAATTATGTAAAAAAATATATAAATCTCAATACAGAACTTATAAAAAAAGGACACCTTTTTGAAATAGAGTATGTCATTTTGCATGAATTGACACATTTGAAATATCCAAATCATGGAAAAGGTTTTTATAATTATATAGAGCGGTATATGCCAAATTACAAAGTGGCTGAAAAAAATGTTAAATGCTAAACATTATTATTAATTTAAAAAATAAAAAGGAACTATCCATTAATTGAGAAAAGTTCCTCTTTTTTTTTATTATACTATTTTTTCTAATTATTTAAAATCCATGTCATAATCAACTAGAACTTCAATTTCTCCATTTTCATAAACAAAGAGTCCTGTAACAGCTTTCGTGAGGCAAATCAGTGTGCATCTTTTTCAGCGGCTTGGCAAATATACTTCTTTTTGAGTTTCATCGCTAGTTTGACATCCTGCACAGTCACTATGCCCTGCTACAAAAAAATATGATCAGATTTATGCTTATTTACTGAAATTAAGACAACCTTATCTTCAATGCTTCTTAAAAAAATTTTTCATCACTAACAATTTTATTTACAGTTCCGGCATCGGTAATAGTATCCACAAAAGTATATCTATAATTACTTCTAATATATTCATTTAAGATATGGATAAATCTTCCATCCATACAGCAAACTAAAGTACAAAAACATAACTTCCTCCTTGATTCAAATAATTCCTTCAAATAATATATATTTTAATTATTATAATTTTGAAAGTTATTTGAAAAATATTCTAAAGATGTTGAAATTATAGCATATTTTTTTGAATAAAAAAATCAAAATTTTTACTTTAAATTGAAAAAAATAATTCTGTTACGTTATTGATAAAACTTCAAAAAAATATAGTATAATTATGAGATTAGAGATATTAGTATAACTTTTGAACTTTATTTTGAAAGAGATTTTACTGTATCACAAATCAGACATATTAATGACAATTAAACAAATTAAAAGACAAATAATATTAAATCATTTAAAAATTTAGGGAGGTAGTATTTATGTACGCATTGGATAAACAGCTTGTCTTGGAAGACGGCAGCGTGTATAAGGGATATGGATTTGGAGCAGATGTGGAGATGGCAGGAGAAGTTGTTTTTTTAATACTGCGATGACCGGATATCAGGAAACTATTTCAGATCCATCATATAATGGGCAAATTATTACATTTACTTATCCGTTAATTGGAAATTATGGGATAAATAGGGATGATTATGAAACTATTAATCCTAGTATTAAAGGGATCATAACTCGTGAAATATGTAGAAAGCCTTCTAATTTTAGAAATGAATTTACATTGGATGAAGTTTTGAAAGACTTGAATATTCCAGGAATTTCAGGGATTGATACACGTAGCTTGACAAAGAAAATTAGAGAGCATGGGACAATCAAGGGAATTATTGTAAGTGCAGATAAAGATCCGCAAGAAGTTGTGGAAAAATTTGAGAAGCAATTCACTTCGACTAATCAAATTGAACAAGTATCGACAAAAAAGGCATTTCTTTCATCTGGAAGAGGTATGAGAGTTGTATTGATTGATTTGGGAATGAAATCAGGAATTATGAGGGACCTTAATTCAAGGGATTGTGATATTGTTGTAATGCCTCATAATGCAACTGCTAAAGAAATTTTAAGACAAAAGCCTGATGGAATAATGTTGAGTAATGGGCCTGGAGATCCGACAGATGTTCCAGAAACAATTGCTGCATTAAAAGGAATTGATAGGTAAAGTTCCAATTTTTGGAATTTGTATGGGGTCATCAGCTAATTTCACTTGCATGTGGAGCCAAAAACATATAGATTATTATTTCGGACATCGTGGAGCAAATCAGCCAGTATTAAACTTGCAAACTGGAAAAGTTGACATTACGGCACAAAATCACGGATTTGCAGTGGATATTGATTCATTGAAGGGTACAGATCTGGAATTGACACATATTGCGGTAAATGACAGAACTTGTGAAGGTGTAAGACATAAGAAATATCCAGTATTTTCAGTGCAATATCACCCGGAAGCTTCGCCAGGGCCGCACGATCCAAACTATTTATTCGACATATTTATTGAAAATATGAAAAAAATCGAAGTTAGCAGTTTTGAAAAAAACATTTTTTTAACATTAATTAAAAAAACAAACAAAAAGAATAAAAAAATAACCGAAGGAGATGTAGAAAAATGCCTAAACGAAAAGATATAGAAACGATTTTAGTAATAGGATCAGGTCCAATAATTATAGGACAGGCTGCTGAATTTGACTATGCGGGGACACAGGCTTGTCTTTCATTGCGTGAAGAAGGATATAAGGTTATCCTTGTAAATTCCAATCCTGCAACTATTATGACAGATAAGGAAATTGCAGATAAAGTTTATATTGAGCCATTGACTGTTGAATTTGTATCAAAAATTATAAGAAAAGAGCGTCCAGATGCGTTGCTTCCGACTCTTGGAGGGCAAGTTGGGCTGAAATTTGGCTGTGGAATTGCATGAATCTGGTGTTTTAAGAGAATGTGGAGTGGAACTTCTGGGAACTAAGCTTGAATCTATAAAGCAAGCTGAAGACAGGGAATTATTTAGAGATTTGATGAATGAGCTGGGAGAACCTGTGCCTGAATCGGATATTATTCATAATTTGGAAGAAGCACGTAGATTTGTGGAAAAAATTGGGTATCCAGTGATTGTAAGACCTGCATTTACGATGGGTGGAACTGGTGGTGGAATTTGCCATAATGATGAAGAATTAGAAGATATTGTTACAAATGGACTTAGATATTCGCCAGTAACTCAATGTTTATTGGAAAAATCAATTGCAGGGTATAAGGAAATTGAATATGAAGTAATGCGTGACAGCAATGATACGGCAATTGTTGTCTGCAACATGGAAAATATTGACCCAGTTGGAATCCATACTGGAGATTCGATTGTAGTTGCGCCATCGCAAACATTGACAGATAGGGAATATCACATGTTAAGGGATGTTTCACTAAAAATAATAAGAGCATTGAAAATTGAAGGTGGATGTAACGTTCAATTGGCATTAGATCCGCATTCATTTAATTATTATATTATTGAAGTAAATCCGAGAGTATCACGTTCATCGGCACTTGCTTCAAAGGCGACAGGTTATCCAATTGCAAAAATCGCTGCAAAAAAATTGCAGTTGGATTGACGCTTGATGAAATTATAAATCCTGTTACGAAAAAAACTCTTATGCCTGCTTTGAGCCTGCACTTGATTATGTTGTAAGTAAAATACCAAGATTCCCATTTGATAAATTTGAAAAGGCGGATAGACATTTGGGAACACAGATGAAGGCTACTGGAGAAGTAATGGCTATTGGTAGAACCTATGAAGAAAGTTTGTTAAAGGCTATTCGTTCACTTGAATACGGAGTTCATCATTTAGGGCTTCCAAATGGGGATGAATTTAATTCGGAATATATTTTTAAAGAGAATCCATAAGGCTGGAGATGAAAGACTGTTCTTTATTGGAGAAGCGTTAAGACGTGGAGTTACTCCACAGCAGATACATGAAATGACAAAAATTGATATGTTTTTCCTTGATAAAATGAAAAATATTATTGATATTGAAGTGGAATTAAAGGCAAATGTGAATAATCCAGATGTACTTCTTTTTGCTAAGAGATATGGATTTTCAGATAAAGTTATTGCACATCGTTGGAATACGACAGAAGATGAAGTTTATAAACTTCGTGAAAAATACAATATTAAGCCTGTGTTTAAGATGGTTGATACCTGTGCAGCTGAATTTAAGTCGGAAACGCCTTATTTCTACTCGACTTATGAGCAGGAAAATGAAAGTGTCATAGGAGATAAGAAAAAAATTGTTGTGCTTGGTTCAGGGCCTATTAGAATTGGGCAAGGGGTTGAATTTGACTATGCGACAGTTCATGCGGTAAAGGCTATAAAAGAGTCTGGTTACGAGGCAATTATTATAAATAACAATCCAGAAACTGTTTCTACAGATTTTTCAATTTCAGATAAGCTTTACTTTGAGCCGCTTACAGAAGAAGATGTTATGGCAATAATCGAACTTGAACATCCAGAAGGGGTTGTCGTTCAATTTGGTGGACAAACTGCGATTAATTTGGCTGAAAAATTGACAAAACACGGTGTAAAAATATTGGGAACATCACTTGAGGAAATTGATAATGCTGAAAACCGTGATAAATTTGAAGCATTATTACATAAGTTAAATATTCCTCAACCATTAGGAAAGACTGCGTTTGATACAGAAACAGCTGTAAAAAATGCGGCAGAAATTGGTTATCCAGTTTTTAGTCCGTCCATCTTATGTATTAGGTGGAAGAGCAATGGAAATCGTATATCGTGAAGAAGAACTTAGACAATATATGGAAAAATGCAGTAAAAGTATCACCTGATCATCCAGTATTGACTGACAGATATTTAGTCGGAAAGGAAATCGAAGTAGATGCGATTTGCGATGGGGAAACAGTTGTAATTCCAGGGAATTATGGAGCATATTGAAAGAGCAGGAGTTCATTCTGGGGATTCCATTGCCGTTTATCCTCCACAAAATGTTTCTGAAGCACATAAGCGTACATTGATTGACTACACAGTTAGACTTGCAAAAGGGCTTAATATTATCGGTCTTTTTGAAATATTCAATATGTAATTAGTGATGGAGAAGTTTATGTACTGGAAGTAAATCCGAGAAGTTCGAGAACAGTTCCGTTCTTGAGTAAAATCACAGGAGTTCCAATGGCAAATCTTGCAATGAAGGGAATTCTTGGAGAATCATTGAAGAGCAAAGGATATGAAACTGGATTAATTGAAGAAAGTAAAAATGTATATACAAAAGTTCCTGTATTCAGTTTCCAAAAATTAAAAGATGTTGATACAACATTAGGGACCTGAAATGAAATCGACTGGAGAAGTTATGGGAAGTGATGAAAACCTTGAAAAATCACTTTACAAAGGACTTGTTTCAGCTGGAATAAAAGTCAAGGATCAAGGAAGTGTTTTATTTACAATTAGCGGAACTGCTAAGGAGGAGGCTTATGGATTAGCCAAGAGATTTTCTGATTTAGGATACCATATAATGGCTACTAAAGGAACTGCTAAATATTTTGAAGATAAAGGTCTGCATGTGGAAACTGTTGGAAAAATTGATGAAGAAGGAATATATGAACACGATGTGCTAGGACTGATTTATAAAGGACTTGTTGATATGGTAATAAATACAGCGGCTAAAAAGAAAACTGCCAGAAATGACGGATTTAAAATTAGACGTGCTGCAAGTGAACAGGAAATTGCTTGTCTTACTTCACTTGATACAACAGATGCCTTATTAAAAGTTTTGGAATCTATTTCATTTAATGTAAGTTCAATATAGATTTAGTTTTAATAAAAAAATTATTAATTTTCTTAGACTTATTTTTTTTAAATTATTACTTAGCAAGGGGTTTTAGCCCTTGTTATTTTTGTTTATGAATTTATCATAAATTCAAGATATTTTTGATATTGAATAAATAAAATTATAAAATCTCTTCAAAAAACATATTTCTGAATTTTCATTCCCAATCTTTCATAAAATCGAACAGCCCCAGTATTATCAGCCCAAGCATCCAATGTTAAATTATAACATCCTTCCTTTTTTGCAAAGTTCAATGCAAAATCATAAAGTTTTTTTCCCGATATTTTTGACCACGTGCACTCTTATCAACACAAAGGTCATCTATAAATAATGTTTTTACATCAGTTAATACACTATGATTTATTTTCTGTTTAAAAATACAGAAAACATAGCCGATTACATTATCATTTTCATCTGTTGCTACAAATATCGGTCTGCTAGGATCATTTAACATTTGTGTAAGTTCCTGAGCATTATATTTTTTGCCAGTTGCCTTGAAAATATCTGGACGGTCTTTGTGATGAACTAATAAGATTTGTTCTAGCAGATTTTCAATTTTAGGAATGTCTTTTTCTTGTGCTGGTCTAATTTCCTTCATTGCAATAAAATTTCCCTCCTATGTGTTTTTAAATTTAAAGAGCTTGTAGAAATTTTTTCCCATTTTCAATTTGCATTTCAACATTTTTTATTGAAGTTCCACCGAAAGAATTTCTTTTGTTTACACAATTTTCGATTGTGATTTCAGAAAGGATGTCATCTTTGAAGACATCTGAAAATTTATGAAAATTCTTCAAGTTTCATATCATCAATTGCAATTTTCTTATCTTCACAGTAGGATACAATTTCTCCAACAATTTTATGAGCCTGTCTAAATGGAACATCGTGTTTTGCCAAATAATCGGCTACATCTGTTGCATTTAGAAAACCAGATTTTCATAGAAGTGTAAATCTTCTCGTCATTTACAGTAACAGTGTTAAGCATTAAGTAAAAAAATTTCAATTGATAATTTAATATTGTCAATAGAATCAAAAAAATTCCTTCCTTGTCTTCTTGCATATCTTTATTGTAGGCTAGCGGAAGTGCCTTCATTGTAGTTAAAATTCCCATAAGATTTCCATAAATTCTGCCTGTTTTTCCTCTTACAAGTTCAGCAATGTCAGGATTCTTTTTCTGTGGCATAATCGAAGATCCAGTTGCAAAGGCATCATCAAGATTTATAAAATGAAAAATTCAGAAGTGCACCAAATAATAATTTCTTCTGAAAAATCTTGATAAATGCATTGAAATCACAGAAATAATCATCGCAAGTTCAATTATAAAAATCTCTGTCGCTTACAGAATCTAAGCTATTTTCAGTTGGCTTTTAAAATCCAAGCTCTTTTGCAACAAAATGTCTGTCTAAGTCAAAAGTAGTTCCAGCCAAAGCTCCTGCTCCAAGTGGCATTTCATCACTTCTTTCTAAAAAGTCTTCAATTCGTGAAATATCCCTTTTAAACATTTGAAAAATAAGCCATCAAGTGATGAGAGAACAAAATAGGCTGAGCCCTTTGTAAATGCGTATATCCTGGAATAATAACATTTTTTTATATTTTTTTCAGCAAGTTCCAATAGCACATTTTTCCATTTTCACAAGCAATTTTGAAATTTCTCGTGCTTCTTTTTCGCACATACATACGTACATCAAGAGCCACTTGGTCATTACGGCTTCTGGCAGTATGCAGTTTTTCCAGCCACAGCTCCCAATAATTTGAGTCAATCTCTTTTCAATTGACATGTGAATATCTTCATCTTCAATCTTAAATTCAAATTTTCCATTTTTAATTTCATCCTTTTATTTGAAGCAGCCCATTTTCAATTTCCTTTTGCTCACCTTTCTGCAATAATCCCTTGCTTAGCAAGCATTCTGCTATGTGCGATGCTCCCAGTAATATCCTCTTCATACATTCTTTTTGTCAAAAGTAATAGATGCATTAAATTTTTTTCTAATAATTTATTAGTTTCCTATGAAACCGTCCCTTCCCACATTTTTCATATTTTATTTTTTTCCTTTCCAAAGTGTTATTTTTTTACTAATATTATAACAAAAAAAGAAGAATATTTAAAAAGCCTAAAAAAATAAATTTAGATAATTAAAAAAATATAAGTTTTTGTTTTTATTATACAGATATGATATAATTGTATAAAGAAAAAAAGGGAGGAAATCAAATATGAGAAGTAATAAGAAAGTAAAATTACCAGTTGGAATATCTGATTTCAAGGATGTCATTGAAAAATAATTACTATTATTTTGATAAGACAAAAATTTATAGAAAATATTTTTGGAAGATGGTTCTAAAGTTAAATTATTTACTCGCCCAAGAAGATTCGGAAAGACATTAAATATTTCAATGTTAAAATATTTTTTTTAACGTTAAAAAAATAAAGATGAAAAATAAAAAGTTATTTGAAAATTTAGAAATTTCTAAAAAGTGAATATTTTTGAAAAAAACAGGGGAATTATCCAGTAATTTCTATTTCATTTAGAAATTATGAAGAAGAAAACTGGGATGATGGGATTAAAAGCTATCAAAGGGAATATGTAAAAAGAGTATATTCTGATTATAAATTTTTGACTGAAAAAAATGGATGATATTGAAATAGAAGAATTTAATTCTGTGCGAAGGGGATTAGATTCAGTAGAATGGGAGGCATCGCTTATCAATTTGTCAAAAATATTTATATGAATATTATGGGAAAAAAAGTTGTAGTGTTAATAGATGAATATGATCAGCCAATAATAGATTCTTATGTAAAAGGTTATTATGACAAGGCTATCAGTTTTTTTAAAAAGTTTTTATGGATTAGTTTTAAAAAGATAATGAATACTTAGAGATGGGAGTTATGACGGGGATATTAAGAGTTGCAAAAGAGAATATTTTTTTCAGGGATTGAATAATTTAGAAGTTCACAGTATTTTTGAAACAAGTGAGTTTACAGAATATTTTGGAGTTTATGGAAAATGAAGTTGAGAATTCTCTTAAAGATTTTGAGTTGGAATATAATTGGATGATGTTCAGAAAAAGTGGTATAATGGTTACTTGTTTGGCAACAGACAAAGTGTATAATCCATGGTCGATTATTAATTTTTTGAAAAGAGGAAAAAGTTGAAGTCCCTATTGGGTGAATACAAGTGGAAATGGACTTTGATACAGTTGTATTTACAAAAAAATTAAAAGAAATGATATTTTTGATGAGTTTTTCAAAACTTTTTGAAATAAAGAAAAGTATTTTTCAAACGAATTAATGATAATATGACTTTTTGGGAAATTTGGAAGTTAATTTTTGAAAAAGAATATTTGGAATTTATTTTTTTCATAGTGGATATTTAACTTTAGCAGAAGAATACGAGGAAAATAAAGAAGAAACATATTTGAAAAAATTCCAAATGAAGAAATCTTTAAAGAAATGTTCTCAGAAAATGTTTATTGAAAGTATATTTTGAAAATTATGAAAAATTTTTTTCGTCGTTTGACTAATGCATTAAAAAAACGGAAATATTGATAAAAACTTTAAAGTAGAGTTGAATAAAAGTTTTGTTGGAAAATGCTGGAATTTTTTTGATGTTAGTGGAAATCTATAAAGAACAATTTTATCATGGACTTTGATGTTAGGATTGATTTTTAAAAGTTGAAAGAAATGAGTATGAAAGTCTCATCAAATGGTTTTTGCAGGAAAAAGGACGATACGATTTGATTGCTGAAGCCTAAAGAATATTTTTGAAAGCAAAAAGAAGGAATTATTATCGAGTTGAAAAGCTGTAAATATTGATAGTGTAAAATTGAGATTTGAGATAAAAATTAAATGAAAAGTTAGAAAATGAATGTGAAATCGCATTAAAATCAAATTGATGAGAAAAGAGTATATTTCAGTTTTTGAGAAAATGCTGGGATTGAGAAGTTTTTGAAAAAAATTGGGATTGCATTTTTGGGAAAGAGTTTGAGATAAAATTTAAAAAGAGAATAAATTTGGGAAAAATATCTTTTAAAAATTTTTTTGGAAAAAAAGGTATACTATGTTTGTATTAATTTTTTTGAAAGGAAGAATGAAAATGGAAAAAAATAAGATGGAAAAAGGAAAGAATTGAAAAAGAGATAATATAGGGCAAGAATATAAATGGAATTTATCGGATATTTATGAAAATTATTCAGCTTGGGAAAAGGATTTTGAGAAAGTTGGAGAATTGAAAAGGGAATTGGCTAAATTTAAAGGGCAATTTGGGAATGAAGGTAAATTGCTGGAATTTTTTTCAAAAACAGGAGGAGATGGATAAAATTTCATATAAATTGTATAGATATCCACAGCTTGCAAGAGATTTAAATTCATCAGACAAGGAAGCTGTAGAGCATTTGCAAAAAGTTCAGTTTTTGTTTGCGGAGATTTCTACTGAATTGTCTTGGGTAAATTCGGAACTGGTTGATAATCGTGAGAATATTGAAAAATGGATTGAAAAAAAAGAATTTGACGATTATAGATTTGGACTGAAAAATTTATTTAGGTTGCAAAAACATATTCTGGAGGAAAAGGAAAGTAAACTGTTGTCATATTACAGTTCATTCTTTTCAGCACCGAGAAGCATTTATTCGGAAGTTACGGTTACGGATGTGGAATGGCCTCAAGTTACGCTTAGTTCTGGAGAAAAAGTGGATGTAACGCCTGCCAATTATTCTAAAATTTTGTCTACAAATAGAAATCAGGAAGACAGAAAACTGATGTTTCAGACATTTTATACAATTTATGAAAAGAAAAAAAATACGATTGCGGCAATTTATAACTCAATTTTGCAAAAAGGAATTGCTTCAAAGAAAGCCTACAATTACGATTCATTTTTGTTAAGCCATCTGGAAAGTGACAATATTCCAGAAGAAATTTACTTAAATCTTGTCAATACGGCGAAAAATAATACAAAACCATTGCAAAGATATTTAAAATTGAGAAAGAAAATTTTGGGACTTGAAAAATATTATAATTTTGACGGCTCAATTAATTTAATAGAATTTGACAAGGAATACGAATATGATGATGCGAAGGAAATAGTGTTAAATTCAGTTGCTCCGCTTGGAAAAGATTACGTAGAAAAAATGAAAAAAGCGATTTCAGAAGGCTGGCTGGATGTATTTGAGGCAAAAGGGAAAAGAACAGGAGCGTATTCTGCAGGAGTTTACGGAGTTCACCCATATATGCTTTTAAATTACAACAAAACTTTAGACAGCGTATTTACATTGGCACACGAACTGGGACATACTTTACACACTCTTCATTCAGATGAAAATCAGCCTTTCTCGATGGCAGACTACACAATTTTCGTAGCGGAAGTGGCTTCTACATTTAATGAAAGACTACTGCTTGACTATATGCTAGAAAATACCAATGATCCAAAAGAAAGAATCGCACTATTGGAGCAGGAAATTGGAAATATTGTTGGAACATTCTATTTTCAGGCATTGCTAGCAGATTATGAATATCAGGCACACAAGCTGGCAGAAGCTGGAGAGCCAATTACAGCGGAAGTTTTAAGCAAAATTATGGAAGACTTGTTTGACAAATATTACGGCGACATAATTGAAAAAGATGATTTAATCTATATTTTCTGGGCAAGAGTTCCACACTTTTTCAACTCGCCATTTTACGTGTATCAATACGCCACTTGCTTTGCCTCATCAGCGATTTTATATGAAAAAATGATAAATTCAAGTGATGAAAGCAAAAGAAAAGAAACGCTTGACAAGTATATTCAACTGTTGAGTTCAGGAGGAAATGACTTCCCAATGGAACAGCTTAAAAAAGGCAGGAGTTGACTTGTCAAAAAATTGAAACGATTGAGGCTGTGGCAAAACAGTTTGATTTGCTGTTAGATAAATTGGAAGTGGAGATTGGGAAGTTGTAAAAAAATAATGAAATCATAGAAAAGAAAAATATTTATTTTTGTATAACGTTGTATTGACAATGTAATTAAAAAAATGGTACGATGAATAAAAAAAGGAGGTATTTGTTATGGCAAATGCAAATTTAAGTATTAGAGTTGATAAAGAAACAAAAAGAAAAAAAGCGAACGAATTATTTAACAAATTTGGCTTAACAATGACAACCGCAGTAAATATGTTCTTAAAAACTGCAATTAGAGAAAAATAGAATTCCTTTTGAATTGAAATTGGAAGAAGAGCCAAATGAAGTGACAATGAAAGCAATTGAAGAAGGAAGACGGATAGCAAAAAGATGATAGTGTAAAGGGATATGACAGTATAGAGGAGTTGAGAGAGGCACTTGGTGTATAAAGTTAAATTTACGGGACAATTTAAAAAGATTTAAAATTGGCAAAAAAACAAGGAAAAAAACCTTGATACATTATTTAACGTGATAAAAAAATTTTTAGAAAAAAAGTGAAAAAACTTGATAATAAATATAGAGACCATAGTTTATCTGGAAAAATATAAGGAACAGAATGTATGAAATTTTATGTTGAGTGAAACTGATGATGAATTTGAAATTGATGTGCATAGTGATAATGAAAAATGTGGTGGCGATCCAGATGTTGAGCCACGCTTGTTCAGTTATACTGTAGATAAGGAAACCGGAGAACTTGCAACAGATAATATGTCCTATGCAGAAGATCAGGGAATAGACTGGGAAGGAGATTTTTCTTCCGATAGATTAACTTTTAATATTTATTTTAGGCAATTTTTGTTTTTGCATAAGTAACGGATTAGGATACAGAGAGTTTTTATCTAAAACACAGGTTTATAGGGTTTAGTATTAGAATGAATGAGAGTGTCTATAATTTTGTGTAAATTCAAAAATATAATATATGGTACAAGATAGTATTTTTATACATCCCAAAGAGTTATCTAAATTCAATTATGAATATAGATAACTCTTATTTTTGATTTATTCTTTTTTTTCAATTCTCCTAGCGGAATTGGCTTGGAAGTTTTTATCAAATCCTTATAGACATTATTTAAATGCCTGATTACAGATTTATCAGTTATTCTTATACAAGTTTCGTGATTAAAGAGAAAGCCTGTAGTAGTAAAATTTAAAAGAGCCTAAAAAGGCAATTTTGCTGTCGATTATGTAGATTTTACTATGAAGATTGTAGCTTTTTTTCAAGAATATGCACATTGAAATTATCTCGTTTTGAATAGTAAAATTCGTGATTTATTGTTAGTTTTTTAAAAAAGGTCAATATTCCAAAAAAATAATGGTAAGTGCTAAAAAAATTATTTTTTTGGAAATTGGGAGTACATTTTTTTGTAAAAAGAAACATCAAAAAAATAAAAGGATGTAAAGATTTCTAACGCTGCGATGGATAAAATAATATAAAAAAATATTAATAGGGATTTTCCCAAAAAGAAACAACCATTTTTTTCAGAACCTAAAAATAGGATTTTGGCTATATAAATTCTTTTTTTAAGAAGGGATAAATTCTCTCATTGTCTTTTTGAAATAATGTTTACTTGAACATTTTTGTTTAATACCTCAAAAACATCTCCGGTTATCATATTTCCACTTAAAAAATGGAGAGATTACTGTAATTGATTTTTTTAGCTTTCCGTATTGCATTTCTAACACTAATTCCAGCCTTTTTTTCCCAACATAAATATCACAGGAAATTCCTTCTAAAAAAAGATTGTTCAAATTTTTGGGATGCTTTTTCTTTCAGTTTTTGTTTTTGCAGTTTTTGTTGAATTATTTGTTCGTTTTGTTGTAGTTTTTTTTCATTATTTTTTTCCTTCTCTTTATTTAGATCTGAACTTTTGAAAAAAATTCAGAAATTTCCTTCATTGTTCGTTTATCCTTTAGAATACTGGTGTGAGTCGTATTTTCAATAATTTTGAAATTATCAGATTTCATTTTTGCAGTTTTTAGAGGCACCATCCCGTCGTCTTTTCCACGAATTATCATCGAATACAGCGGATTATTTGTTTTATTTCCAATTAAAATCATATAGTCATAATCAGGCTCGCTAAGCTGATTTACAAAAACTGTCTTTTTTTGTACTAAATTGGGGAACGACTTTTCCAAGCATAGATGGGAGTTTGTCTACAAAAGGAACATCTGCCAGATGGCTTCCGTGAGATGGTGGGGAAATAAATACGACTTTTCCTAGATTTTCAAGTGGATTTTCCTTTAAATAATACCGAAGGATTCCAGTTCCCTATCAGAATGTGCCACAAAATTAATTTTTTTATATTTTTGATTAAAATTTTTGTTTATTTTTATTACTATTTTCAGCTATTTCATAATATTGATTTTCTATTTTTTTATGAAAATTTTTTTGAGAAAATCTGCTCTTTGATATTTTTCAATATTTGGCTCTATATAAAAGATCAGAAATTTCCTCAGCAGTTTCTTTTTGTTGTGGGATACTGAATATTAATAATCCTGTAATTGTCCTTAAAATTTTGAGCAATGCTTTCCATATCCAAACTTTTTCCATAAATACCGTGAAGAAGTACCAAAAAAATCCTGATTTTTCCGAGAATCATCATTCTTTTTATAATAGATTTTAACTTTATATTCGTGATAGAGAAGTTTTGCTATGATATTTTTTTGCTATAACAATTTCAGCTGCCTTAAATGTTGAACCAATTAATATATCTTTCATTATTTCTTTCATTTTTTTACGGTTATTCCTTTTTCATCATATTCCATCACTATTTTCCTTTAAAAAATTAAGTCGATAAAATTCAAAAATCCCCATTTCTCCAAGTTTTGGAACATATTCATCAATTTGCCCAATATATTCTGAAATTTTTTTCTCCTTGCCCGCCAGTTGCGATAACATAAGCATTTGGGAAAAAAACTTTTTGTATTGCAGAATTAGTTCTTTTTATTGAGCCGACATTTTCCATAAAAAGATGCCAGCATTAATTTGAGAAACTGTATTTATTCCCAGAACAGTTTCAGGCTCTGTAAATTCGATTTTAGGCAAAGCGGCAGTATTGCTAAACAGGGCATTTATCGAAAGTGCAATTCCTGGAATAATGCAGCCGCCCATATAAGTTGAATCCTTTATCATGTCAAAGGTTGTGGCTGTTCCAAAGTCAATTATTAAAAAGCTCCTTTTTCTGGATAAAGTTTTTGCCGCCAAAATATCAACAATTCTGTCTGCTCCAAGCCCACGTTCCATATTTGGCAAGATTTTTATTTCTTTTATCTTATTTTCTACATTGTCAAGCGTTACAAAAGTTGGATCAATTTCAAAATATTTTTTTCCAAGCCTTGTAAAGTTTTCATTAATGTTTGGAACAACCGATGAAACTATAATATTTTTTATATTTGAAATTTCCAGATTTTTGCTTTTTGCAAATTCGTTTAACATTATAAAAAGAGTATCTTCGGTAAATTCCAAATGTGTCGGTATTCTGAATGTTGCTAAAAATATTTCCATCTTCATTATAAAAAAATTGGTACAATATGTGTATTTCCAATGTCAAATCCTAAAATCATAATTTTTTTCCTTTCTATAAAAAAAGCTATTTTTAATTTCTTTATTTTTTTAACAATTTCATTTAATTTCTAGTAATTTTACTTCATAAATAATCCAATGTAGAGCCATAATTGATAAAAATAACTCCCACAATTGCTTCTCCGCTCATTAGTCCATTTGATATTAAAAGCAGTTTTGAATGGGAATTTTTGAAACCTTATTTCCTATAAAACTTACAAGCCCTCCTAAAAAAATACTGTTGAAGTCAAGTAAAATGGAACATAAATTCCAATTCCGAAAGTTAAGACTGGTAAATTTAAAAAGGCTTAAAATTAGTCCAGCTGCAAGCTATAAAGAAAATTCCTAAAAATGGGATTCCATTTATTACTGTTGCTACAATGGAAGCCTGTAATGCGATTAATTCAGTATTTTTCAACATATCTGATTACTTTATAGACTTTGAAAAAAATACGAAAAAAATAAAAAAATGTTATTACAAATGAACTTACGATTGCACTGATTAGTTCTCCAAAAAAAGCTGTTCTGACGGTTTTACTTTCATTTTTGTATCCTGATTTAAAGTCGTTCAGAATATCGCCTGCAAGTCCGCAAGCAACTGTTATAATGCAGGCCAGCATAAATAATATTAAAGTATTTAAATTTGTATAAAATTTTATCCCGCCAATGTTTAAGCCATTTAGCATTTTATTTAAAAAAATGAAATTAGTAAAATTGTAATTATGGCATAAATTTCCATTGGGTTGACTCCAGTTTTTCCAGTTGAATATCCAGCGATTATTGTACATAAAATTGAAATCAGTACTAAAACTAATGAAAGAAAAAAATTGGCAATTTATAAATAAAAGTTATAACAATTATGGAAATAACCGATAAAAACAAGTAATTTTTGCTACAATGCTTTTTATTTTCTGTCTCCTTTTTTTCATTTTATTTTGCAAAAAAATAATTTTTAAAAACTATAGCAATTCCAATCCCAATCATAAATCCCATTCCAAAACTGTTTTTCATAATGGGAAAATCAGCAATTTTAAACATTTTTGCAAGTGGCTCTCCAATGAAAAGGACAATCGCTCCGCCTAAAAACCAGACAAACGTATTTACAAATCCAAGCACATATCCCATTCCAACCAGAAGTGGCGATAGATAAATGCTGAAAAGCCCATTTTTTAGTGTAATTACTGTTGGAATTACAGGCGCTTTTCCCTTTGTAAAGCTGAAATCGCGAAAAAAAGCAATGATTGAGCTAAATAATGTTCCGAAAGCAACATATCTGATATTTTTCACACTTTTTCCTGAATCTACAAGATTATAGGCAGCTTCTCCAATTGGAAATTCCAATTTTTCCTCTTCGATCAATTTTGCACGAAAAATGTACGATAAGAATGCTCCTGCAATACTTCCGCCCAAAATAGTTAAAAGCAGCTGATACTGATTAATATCCGTTAATTTTCCGCCTAGAATAATGTAGGCAGGCATTGTGAAGGCAACTCCTCCAGCTACCATCGACCCAGCGCTCATAATAGTATGTGAAATTGTAATTTCCTTGTTATTTGCCTTTTTAAATAAATTTAACGTCATCATAGATAAGAGCGTAACCATTATAGTCGGCCACGGCAATGCTCCAAATTTTAGTGCGATATAAAAAGAGCTTGAAGATACTAGAATTGCTCCGATAATTCCTGTTAAAATCGCTGGAAAAGTCACATTTGTTTCACTTCTGCCAGTCTTTGATACTATTTTTCTTGTTTTTGCCATTAAGTTTCCTCCTAATTTTATTTTTGTATGAAGCTATATTTATACTATTTCCAATTAAAATAATAGATTTGCTATAAATTCTGCTGCACAAGGGGTAAGGCTTATTTGTCAAAAAAATAAGTTGCAATTTCTATTCTTTCAAAAAGGGATTAGCTTTATTATTAAAAATTTTACTTCATTTAGAGGGTATTTGTCAATGAAATTTTAGAAATATAATTAATTTATAACATTATTTAGTATTAGATTTATTGAAATTACAATAAATTTTTTTGAATTTATTATTAAAAATATAAAAAAATTGTGGTATAATGTGAAAAATATGAGTATAAACAAAAAAATTGAATAAAAATAAAATAATTTTTGGAAGAGGAGAATAGAATATATGTTATTAGAATTAAGAAAAACTTCAGAAAAAAATACAAAAGAGTATTTGGGAAAAGAAATTGAAATTAACGGATGGGTAAAAAAAATTAGAAGTCAAAAGAATTTTGGATTTATTGAGTTAAATGATGGAACTTTTTTTACTGGGATTCAAGTTGTATTTGATGAAGCGTTGGAAAATTTTGAGGAAATTTCTAAACTTACAATTTCAACTTCTGTTAAAGTTACAGGAATTGTGGTAGAATCGTTGGGGAAAGGGCAGGATTATGAAATTAAGGCAACAAAAATTTCTGTTTACCAAAAGGCTGATTCAGATTATCCATTGCAAAATAAAAGACATACATTTGAGTTTTTGAGAACGATTGCACATTTACGTCCTAGAACTAATGCTTTTTTTGCAACATTCAGAGTACGTTCAATCTTGTCTTATGCAATTCATAAATTCTTTCAGGAAAAGAACTTTGTGTATGTGCAAACTCCGATAATTACTGGAAGTGATGCGGAAGGTGCTGGAGAAATGTTTAGACTTACGACGCTTGATATAAATAATGTTCCAAGAACTGAAAATGGAAGCATTGACTTTAAGCAGGATTTCTTTGGGAAAGAAGCAAATCTTACAGTAAGTGGGCAGTTAAATGTTGAAACATTTGCAACAGCATTTAAAAATACTTATACTTTTGGGTCCTACATTTAGAGCTGAAAAGTCTAATACTCCAAAACATGCGGCAGAATTTTGGATGATGGAGCCTGAAATTGCATTTGCTGATTTGGATGTAAATATGGATGTTATTGAAGAAATGATAAAATATATTGTGAATTATGTGAGAGAAAATGCTAAGGAAGAAATGGAATTTTTCAATAAATTTGTAGATAAGGATTTATTTAATAGACTTGATACATTAGTAAACAATAAATTTGATAGAATTACTTATACAGAAGCAATTGAAATTTTGAAAAAAATGCGAAAAGAGATTTTGAATATGAAGTTGAATGGGGAAATTGATTTACAAACTGAGCATGAAAGATATTTGGCTGAAGAACATTTCAAAAAACCAGTGTTTGTAACTGATTATCCTAAAGATATTAAAGCATTTTATATGAAATTAAATGAAGATGGAAAAAAACTGTAAGAGCAGTTGATTTATTGGCACCTGGAATTGGAGAAATTGTAGGTGGAAGTCAAAGGGAAGATGACTACGATGTTCTTTTAGGAAAAATTCGTGAAATGGGATTGAAAGAGGAAGATTACTGGTGGTACTTAGACTTAAGAAAATATGGAAGTGTGCCACATTCAGGATTTGGACTTGGATTTGACAGAATGCTTATGTATATTACAGGAATGACAAATATTAGAGATGTAATTCCGTTCCCAAGAACAACTAAAAATTTGGAGTTCTAATTATTTAGGAGGAACAAGATGGGAAAAGCAAAAAGAGTAATGATGATGGTGGCAATCCTTCTCACTTTTGCAACAGTTGTAAAAGGAAATTATTATGTTGCTGAAAATGCAGAAACCGAAGGTGGAGATGCAACAACTGTAAATAATGATGAAGAAAGTGTTTTGCCACCAACAGCTAAAGCTGATGAAACTACAAAAAAAGCATTTAAACCGCCAAAAGATGAGTCAGTGAAGCCAAAAGAAAAAGATACTGGGACAATGCCGGCGACACAGACAGAAGATATATCTACAGAGGCAAAATATAATTCCTATGCAAATTATGAGAATGCTACACTTGCTAAAAAAAGTTCATCAGCAACATTTAGAATGGCTCAGCTGTATTTTCGTGATGGACTTTATGAAAAGGCGGTAAATCTGGCATTGAAGGATGAAAATCCTGATATTCCTGTGATGTATGTAATTGCGATTGGATCTCGGCTTATGGGGAATAATGACAGATCGATTGACTATTATGCCAGAATTTTATCACAGGATGAAAATCAGGCTGAAGCAAAATTGGGGATAGGCATTGCCTATAAATCAAAAGGGGATTTTTCAAAGGCGTTGGGATATTTAAGAGATTATAATTCTACACATGCCGATGATGAAGTAAAAAAGGAAATTACAGTATTAAATGAAATATTAGCTGGTTCAAGATAAAAAATAGGGGGGATTATTGTGGAATGGCTTAGATTAAAGGAATATGGGATGAAAAAAATAACCATATAAAAAATTGATGTTGATTTTTTTCAAGATTTTGAAGAATTATTTTATGAGGAAAAATTTTAAATTGTTTAACGATGAATTAAAACATCAGCTTGAAGAATCAATGAAAATTGATATGAAAGAAAGAATCGATCTTTACGAGCGAAACAGAGTTAGAATAATTAGTGCAAATGATAAGGAATATCCAAAGAAACTAAAGGAAATAAAAGATTATCCAGTATTTTTGTACTTAAAGGGGAAAAAACTGAAGGATTATGATAAAATAAAAATTGATAAAGATAAGATTTCAGTGGAAAATAAACGGAATATAGCAGTTGTAGGTACAAGAAGAGCTACAAAATTTGGAAAAACAGCTTGCGAAAAAATTGTAAATGAACTTGTAAATTATGATGTGACCTTAATTAGCGGACTTGCAGAGGGAATTGACACAGTTGCCTTGAAAACTGCGCTTGATAAGGGAATAGAAGTTGTATCAGTAGTGGGGACTGGGCTGGATATTGTATATCCCTATGACAATCGAGGCTTGTGGGAAAGGATTGCGGAAAATGGAACTATTGTAAGTGAATATCCGCTGGGAACACAGCCTACTAGATGGACTTTTCCAAGGAGAAATCGGATTATTGCGGGAATGTCAGATGGAATTTTGGTGGCTGAAAGTTTCAAAAAAGGCGGCGCATTAATTACTGCAGAATTAGGATTCAGTATGAACCGTGAAATTTTTGCCATTCCTGGATTTATAAATTATCCATCTTTTGAAGGCTGTAATGACTTGATTAAAAATAATAAGGCGAAATTAACAACTTGTGGAAATGATATTGCGATTGAGTTTTTGTGGGATATAAAAAAGGAAAAAAGCAAATTACAGAAATTGACAGAGGAAGAGCAGATTGTTTTTGAAGTAATTACAGAAGAAGTAAGTTTTGAGCAGATATTGCAAAATGTGAAGGAAAAAATTGAGAAAAATAAATTATTTTCCGTAATTATGAGTTTAAAAATTAGAGGATTGATTACAGAAACGAATGGGGCGAAGTATATAAGAATAGTATAATTAAAAGCAGGGTATCAATTGCCATACCTTTTGTATTCCCGTTTGTCTAAATGTTTTTTTAACAAAAGATAGCAAGAAGTCTCCGACTTCTATAAGTGGGAGATAAATTGCTTTTTGTAAAAAAATTGAAAAAAAGGATATGCCTATGATACAATTTTTTTATAAAAATATCGAAGAGAAATAATTAAAAATAATATTCAAAAATCAAAAGGAGGTGTAATTTTGTGAAATATAATTTAGCATTCAAATACAGGATTTATCCAAATAAAGATCAAGAATTATTGATAAACAAGACTTTTTGGATGTGTTCGTTTTGTTTACAATACGATTTTTGTATACTGCTAATAAGATTTATGAAGAAACTGGAAAAAAATAAAATAATTACACCTGCCAGTTTAAAAAAAGTGAAAACCAATTTTTGAAAGAAGTAGACAGCTTGGCACTTTCAAATGCTCAATTGAATGTAAAACGATCGTTTACGAATTTTTTTCAGAAGAGAGCGAAATTTCCAAGGTTCAAATCTAAAAAGAATAATGTTAAAAGTTATACGACAAATTATGTGAATAATTCGATACGAATTGAGGAGAATAAATATTTGGTCTTGCCAAAATTGAAAAGAATAAAATTAAAATATCATAGAGAAATACCGAAGGATTACAAGATAAAGTCAGTAACATTGACAAACAGTAATGGAAATTACTATGTTTCCATCTTGACAGAATTTGAAAAAGAAATTCAAAAAAATCCAAGTAATGATAAAGTGATTGGACTTGATTTTTCAATGTCTGAATTATTTGTCAGTTCTGAAAACCAAAGGGCTGATTATCCAAGATATTTTTAGGATGTTGGAGAAAAAAATTGAAGAAATTACAAAAGTCATTGTCGAGAAAAAGTGAAATTTTCTAAAAAAATTGGTATAAGCAAAAAAATGAAAATATCAAAATTACATGAGTATATCAAAAATTGCCGAAGAGATTTTTTGCATAAATTATCGAAAAAAATTATCTAAAGAATATAATGCTGTGGTTGTTGAGGATTTGAATATGAAAGGGATGAGCCAGTCATTAAATTTTGGGAAAAGTGTAGGAGATAATGGGTGGGGAATGTTTTTGAGAATGCTTGAGTATAAACTGATGTTTTTAGGGAAACAATTTTTGAAGATAGATAAGTGGTTTCCATCATCGAAAACTTGTAGTAGATGTGGAAATATTAAAGAGGAGCTGAAATTATCAGAAAGAAGTTATAGATGCGAGTGCTGTGGAATTGAAATTGATAGGGATTATAATGCGGCATTGAATATAAAAAACATTGGAAAAGCGATGTTGGAATATTAAGAAAATAAAAGAAAACAGGGCAGGGACTGCCCGAAGAGCTTGGTAAATATATTTGGCTAGCAAAAGCAGGTACTTCCCAAGAAGCTCCCGCTTCTAAAAGCGGGAGTAGTTCACATCAAATAAAGTTATTCAAATTGAAATAATTTGTATTCAAAAAGTAAGTTCTATTTTTTTCTTTTATAAGAAAAATTTTTGTATAGAACGTGGGTACAGGGAGATGATGTTTGATCTCTTGCTTGAAAAATTGTTATAAATGAAAAATAAAAAAATAATTATTAATTAAAATGACTTGAAAATAAATATTTATAAATAGATAAAGAAATAAGGAGAAATTAGAGTTGGCTAGAAAGTTAGTTATTGTTGAGTCACCGTCAAAGGCGAAAACCATTGAAAAAATACTTGGTAGAAATTATGAAGTTGTCGCATCTTATGGGCATGTGATTGATTTGCCAAAAACTAAAATTGGGATAGATGTGGAAAAATAATTTTGAGCCGCAGTATAAGGTTATAAAGGGAAAGGTGAGATTTTAAAAAAATTAAAGGAAAAAGCAAAAAAGGCAAGCAATGTTTATCTGGCTTCGGATCAGGACAGGGAAGGAGAAGCCATTGCCTGGCACATTTCAAATTACATTAAGCAGCCTGATAAAACTAGGAGAATTGAATTTAATGAGATAACTAAGACGGCTGTAAATAATGCAATTAATAGCCCAAGAGATATTAATAATAATCTTGTTAATGCGCAGCAGGCCAGAAGATTGCTGGATAGAATAGTGGGATATAAAAATAAGTCCGCTTCTATGGAAAAATAATTAACCGTAATGCAAGTGCTGGGCGAGTTCAGTCGGTTGCACTGAAAATTGATCTGTGACCTGGAAGATGAAATAAATGCATTTGTGCCGCAAAAAAATATTGGGAAGTCAGTGCATTAATTGAAAAAGGATATTAATCTTAATTTGGTAAAAATTGCAGATGAAAAAAAGTGGATAAAAATATTTGATGAAAAAAAGTTATAAAAAAATTAAAGAAAGACTTGAAAAAAATGAATCGTTGACACTTGAAAAAAATAGAAGTTAAGAAAAAGTCACAAAGACCGCCACTTGTGTTTAAAAACGAGTACACTGCAGCAGCTTGCTTCTTCATATCTTGGATATGGCGCAAGTAAAACTATGAGAATTGCGCAGCAGCTTTATGAAGGGCTTGAGATTGATGGTGAAAACAAAGGGCTTATAACTTATATGAGAACTGATTCTACAAGAATTTCCGTTGATGCAATAAATATGGCAAAGGATTATATTACCCAAAAATTATGGGGAAAAAAATATGTGGGAAAAATATGTGGTGAAAAAAATTCAAAGTCAAATGTTCAGGATGCCCATGAAGGAATTCGTCCATCAGATATAAATTTAGTTCCTGATGAAATAAAGGGATATTTGACAAATGAGCAGTATAAATTGTATAAATTGATTTGGGACAGATTTTTTTAGTTTCGCAGTTTGCAGCGATGCAGTATGAGCAAATGCAAATTAATGCTGTAAATAAAGATTACCGTTTTAGAGGAACAATTAACAAAAGTTATTTTTTTGATGGATATTACAAGATTTTTTTAAAGATGAAGATGAAATTAAGACTGGAGATTTTCCAGAATTAAAAAGAGGGAAGCGTTCATCCAATTGAAAAAAATTGAACATTGAAGAAGGAATTACAAAGCCGCCAACAAGATTTTCAGAAGCGACTCTTGTTAAAAAAATTAGAATCTGAAGGAATCGGACGTCCATCAACCCTATGCTTCAATTGTTGAAACTTTGAAAAACAAGGGAATATGTGGAAATTATTGAAAAACGTTTTTTCCCGACATATCTGGGATATGAAGTTAAAGATGAACTTGTGAAGAATTTTAAAGACATTATGAATGTGAAATTTACTGCGAATATGGAAAAGGATTTGGACAAAGTTGAAGAAGGGACTGTTGAATGGGTTCAGCTTTTAAGGGATTTTTATAGTTCGCTGGAAAAGGATATTGTCAAGTTTGAAAAGGAAATTGATGAAATAAAAAATCGTAGAGTTGTGGCGGATGTGATGGATTCTGAAGGGAATCCAATGGTTTTAAAAACTGGATTGTATGGAAAATATTTGATAAGTGAAACAAATGAAAAGGAAAAAATTTCATTAAAGGGAATTCCTGTATCGCCTGAAGAGATTAGAAAGGGAGAAATCTTCGTAAAGGAAGCGGTTGAAAAACTTCAAAATAATAAAAAGGGAATCCCGACTGATTATTTCTGATGAAAATGGAGTCAAATATGTATTAAAAAGTTGGAAGATATGGAGAATATCTTGAAAGTGAAAAATTATGAAAATGATGAAAAAAAGAATGTCGCTGCCACTGGAATTGAAGCAAAAAAATATAGAAAAGGTTCTGTAATTGAGCTGGATGGCGTTTTGCAAATAAATGAGGAAATGAAACGGATTTCTGAAATTGACAGGAAAAAAATAATAGAAGAAGCTGGAGTTTGCGAGTTTTGTGGAAGACCTTATGAAATAAAAAAACTGGAAGATTTGGAAAATTCCTTGCCTGTACAGGTTACCCAGAATGCAAGACAATAAAGAATATAAAAAACTGGGAAAGTGACAAGAGTGACTGAAAAGGAAGAAAAAAACAAAAAAACTAAAAAAAGGCGACTTCTAAAAAAACAGCTAAAAAAATCAACTTCCAAAGCAAAAAAACTAAAAAAAGACAGCGACAGCAAAAAAAGAAGAAAAACAACTAAAAAAAGTCATAAAAGGCAAGAAGGTGAAGAAAATATGAAAAAAACTGGAATGGATAAGTTATTTGATAAATATGTAAAGAGGATTCAGTCTGGAGATACAAAGGCTATGAATGAGATTGCTCTTATTTTTTTCAAAAATAACTATGAAGATGAAAATGCAGAAAAAGTGGTTTTTTTGAAAGGCAATTGAAGCAGGAGATTATGAATATGCCAACAATTTGGGATATTTATATGCCAATCGGCACGATTTTTGAAAAATGCAGAAAAGTATTATTTGATTGCAATTGAAAATAATGATTATGATGCCTTGAATAATTTGGCAATTTTGTATGAGCAATATGGGAAAAATTGAAGAGGCGGAAAAAAATATTATTTGGAATCAGCTGAGAAAAAAATTGTGAAGGTGCGGAAAAGAATCTGCTTATGTTTTTACAATAGTACAAATCAGATTGAGAAAGCAAAAGACTTGTATTTGCATTTGGCTTGGAAAAAAACGATATTGATGCGATGAATAGGTTAGGAATAATTTTTTTGGAAACGAAGGAAATTTTTAAGGAATCAAAAAGTGGTTCTTAAAAGGCTGCGGCATTGGGAGATGAGCATGCTAAAAAAATAACTTTGAAAGTATTGGAAGAAAAATTTGAAAAAAAGTAAAAATAGTTTTTACACTGAAAGATTTAAAAATTAAGAATTTCATATTTTTGGTAATAATAAAAAAATAAGAGGATTAACTTCTGTTTGTTACACAGCTGTCAATCCTTTTTTTGTATGTTTAAAATTTTGCATTTAATATTATTTTTCCCTGCTTAATAATAAATTCTGTTTAACAAGAGATTTCTAATTTCCTTGCCAGAAAAAAAATAAAATATATTTAAATTATAAATTTGCTATTTCAAAATAATAGTATTAATTTTTCCAAAGTATTCTTTATTAAATTGTATCATTTTTTTCGACATTTGCAATAACTAAAAAGCATATCATTTTCTAAAAATTTTTTTCATCTGGTAAAAAGCGATATTCTAAGTTCTTCACTTTCCTTTTTATCCCAATTACATTCATTTCGTATTTTTTTCTCAAATTCAGCTCAATGAGATTTTTTTACCTATAATTTTTTTTGGAACTTTAAATTCAAAAAAATTCTGTATTTTTTTCAGAAAAATTTTAAATGCTCTGTCACATCTGGTTTTAAAAATTCAAAAAGCTAAATCTCTTCCAACAGTTTCATCAGGAAATACAACTTTAGTTGCTCCAATTTTTTCCAAAACCTTTCCTTCAATTTTTGTAATAGCTTTACAAATAATAGTTTTTATTCCTAATTCTTTTAACATAACCGTGACTAATGCACTTGTTTGCAAACTGCCCTCAATACAAATAAATGCTACCTCAAAATCATCGCTATTTACCATTTTCTTTAGTGAATTTTCTTCTGTTACATCAAAAGAAACTGCTTCTCCGACGATACCATCGTCTATTATTTGCTGTATAAGTTCCTCATTTTTGTCGATTACAAGTACAGTTTCATTGTGTCTATAAAGTGTTTTTGCAATACTTCTCCCGAATTTTCCTGCTCCTATAACTAAATATCCTGCCATTTTTCCTCCTCAAAATTATCCTATCAAAATATTTTCTTGTGGATAGGTATAATGTCCTTTTTTTAAATTTGACTTTGACAATGCCAAAGTGATTGTGAGCGGTCCAACTCTTCCAACAAACATTGTAACAATAAGTATGAATTTTGAAATATCCGAAAGACTTGGTGTCAAATCTCTAGAAAGTCCAACTGTTCCAAATGCTGAATATACTTCAAATGCCAAATCCAGAAAAAGATTTTTATTTCTTTCAAACTAAAATTAATAAAAATACACAAATTACCGTATAAATAAGTGAAATAAATAATATAGCGATTGCTTTACTATAAATTCTCCAGCTAATACTTCTCTTGTCATATTCGACTGCATCCTTATTTTTAAGTGTTGCCAAAGTTCCTAAGACTATAAGCCCAAGCGTCGTAGTCTTTATTCCGCCACCAGTTGAGCCTGGAGAAGCGCCGATAAACATTAAAATAATAAATAAAAAGTGAAGTTGACCTTTTTAGACCTAAAATTGAAATTGTGTTAAATCCAGCGGTTCTCGTTGATACACTTTGAAAAAAATGATGCTTCTAATTTTTGCACAAAAGATAAGTTTCCAATCGTGCTTTTATTGGAATATTCCAAGATAAACATTGCAAATGTTCCAGCAATTATTAAAAAAATGGATATTTTAATGCTCAATTTAGTTGTCAAAGTCAGTCTTTTCTCCTTTTTCGTAAAAAAACATTGTAGCAATTTAAAAATTGTTGAAAAATCCGATTCCGCCTAGAAATATTAGAAGTGGAATTGTAATATTTATCAAAAAAACTGTTTTTAAATCCGTATAAATTGTCTGAAAAATAATGCAAATCCAGCATTGCAAAAATGCTGACACAGAATGGAAAAAGTGAATAATAAACTGCTTTTAAAAAAACTAAACCTTTTTATAAATTCAAAAAAATAAAAACAACAGCTCCAATAAATTCAATCAAGATTACAGAAAAAAATAACTTTTTTTCACATATTCTTCAATTCTAAAAGTTGTGTCAATGTTTATATCTTCTTGAACTATTTTTTTGGTATAATATCCAATTTTTCTTTTGAAATCATAATAATTATAACTGATGTGAACGTTATAACCCCAAGTCCTCCAAGCTGTATCAAAAATCAAAAATTATAATTTGCCCAAAAGCATTGTAAACACTGCCAATGTCAATACTGGAAAGTCCTGTTACACAAATAGCCGAAGTTGCAATAAAAAAATCCATCAATCAGCTTTTACACTTTTTCCATAATTCAATGAAATTGGCAAAGATAACAAAAATTCCGCCTAAAATTGTCACTATTACAAATGACAATAATATTGTCATGTATGGTGAAAAAAATTTATTTTTAAAAAAACATTTTTATTTCCTCTATTCATTTTTTTCTTTTTAAAAATATTTAACTTTCTGAAATAAATTTACCACATTTAATTTTTTTGTCAATTATGTAAATTTAATTTTTTTCAGGACTATTAATCAAATTAATTTTCAAATTAGGCATTTTATTCACAGTAATCCCCTCTTCTGTCATTTTCATCCGCTTCCTTACTTAATTCTAAATTTTTGAAAAAAACTTGAAATTGCTATTTTTATCATCCCCGTTTAATTTTTTTCTTTTACAATAATATTATATCACATCTGGTAATTTTTTTAATCTGAATTTTTTTAAAAATTAGATTAACATTTAGAAATTTTCAGTATTACTATATCAAGAACCATTAAATTAACTATAAATTAATTTTTTTATATAAGCAAAAAAAGGATATAATTAATATGAAAAATATTTTTTTTGGTTTATATTTATTTTTCTAAAAAAATAAAATATTAATTAAATATTTATTTTTGAAATAATGCTTTTAGAACAAGAAAGGAGGATATATCTAATTCAAAAATAATACATCAAATATATAAATATAAACTATATTTTTAAATTTTTATAAAGAATGGAGATGATTTTTAAATGATAATAAATCTACTTTATTACTTAATCTTTACAGGTATATGTTTAATTATTCCTGGAATAGGGATGGCTTTTTCTGGCTTGGTTGTACATTATTAATCATTGCATATAATTTTCTAATAACAGGAAATAAATCAAAAAAAGATAAAGAAGAAATAGAACGTTATAAAAAGAACTTGAAAAAAACATAAAAAAATAAAGATTTTTTTGGAATTAATTTAAGGAAAGGAGTTTTAAATTTATGACTATATTTATGATTTTTTTGCTATTTATTTTAGGTTTTATAATTTTTAAAAAAATAATAAAAAAATGGAGGATTTGTTTTTATAGGTTTATTAATACTATTTTTTTAATTCTTTTGGTACGTAGAATTACGTTGGTATTTCACTACTGAAACAAATATTGGGGTAGTTATTGGATTAATTATAGTTTCTTATATTGTTTCAATGATTTCACAAAAAGCTAAAAAAAGAAATTAAAAAAAGCAGAAATAAGAAAAAGAAATACAAGAAGAAAAAAATAAAAAACTAAAAAAATATAAGTGATAAACGAAATGAATTATTAATTAGAATTCAAGATGATAATGATGACGAAGCTAAAATAGAATTAGGTAAAATGTATGTCGAAAAAAATTTTTTTCAATTTATCAGAAAGAAATAAAAAAATAGTGAAAAAAATTACTAGAACAAGCTTTTTGGATTATTTGACTTTTTAATCAAAAAAAGGTAATGTTAACGGGTTTATTTACAAAGGAATGACATTAGAAAAAAATTGGAAAAAGAAAAAGAAAAAAATTTGGTGATGAAATATATAATATTGAAAAATATCTATTATGATGCTGCCAATGCTTATATTGAAACAAATATTGATGATTACATCTATAAAGCAGGTGAGATTTATTGGAAAATTATATAATGAATTAGGATATAGCCAATATTTGAAATCTGCTAAAAAAATCTTATGAAAAAAATTTCTAGTAGAGATGAACGGGCTAAAAAGACGTTTAGGAGAAATATTTTTTTAGTTGAAAAAAATCTATGTAAAGGAGTTGAAATAAATTGAAAAAAATAATAAAAAAATTATTTTTTTTATAACAATTTTTTTCTTTTTATAATTTCGTGCGGAGTAAAAAAATAACATTGAAAGACAATCTCGACAAGAAGTACATGATAACAAAATTGGGACTTTTTCAAATACAGAAAGATTGGATCAAAAAAACAACTTGACGATGATAAAGAATGTTATCTATCTCCCGATAATCAAAAAAAGTATTTGCTATACAACATTTGAATTAAATACAGAAAAATACATATAATCCAGAAAAAAATTGAATCTAAATTAAAAAAAGTATATTAAATAAGAGAAAAAAAGTAAGAAAAAAAGATTTTTAAGATTGTTAATTTTGAAGAAAAAAACAAATAAAGAGTATAGTTATTACATTATGAGATATACTGAAAAATAAAAAAAATAAAAAAATTTATATGGATTTGAAAAAAATATTTGAAATTTCAAATAATAAATTTGGAATAATAATTATCTATGGAAATTTTTTTCTTCTGAAAATGAGTTTAATAATTACATTGAAACATTAGAAAAATACACATAAACTTCCTAATGAATAGAATTAATGACAATTAATAAAAAAATACTCAACTAGCAAACTATATCGCCATTTGAGTATTTTTTTCTCTTAAAAATTTTTCTATTTCTTCACAATAAAAAGTTTTCCATCACCGCTATATTCAACAATGAAAAAGTTCACTAAGATCAGTAACATTATATTTCGCCAATTCTTCCTTCAACCAATTATCATCTTTTCCAATATGTTTTCAAGTTATCCTCTGTATGTTTCCTTCAGAAACCAATAAATTTGAATAACCGTCTTCACCTTTTTTTGTATAACGATAAGTTGTCCATTTGATTCCATAAAAAGCTTCTTCTATATCTGATATTTGCGTAACACCTTTTGTTCTTAATTTTGTATAAAAAAATCAGGAATTGAAAGTGTCGCTTGTGCAAAAATTTTTCTGTTAGCATTTTTTTCCATCTCTTATTAAGTACACAACTTGTCCATCTATCATTTTTTTACGCTTTTATTTGTATTTTTTTAGAAAAATCAGTTACTGTCATTAGAAAGTCCCCATATTAAAAAGAACTATTAAAAAAATTGAATTATTGATATATTTGGACTATAAATTACACCACCGATAATTCCCCCAAGGACATAATTACCTATTTGATCTTCTGTTGATGTTGGTGCCAATTGGCTGCGTCCATTTAAATTCATAAACAAAACTAATGCAATAAATCCAATTGTAAGTTTTATTGCAACAAGAATTATAAAATCCAAAATTACATCATCTTCCTTTCTTTTATATTTTTTTATTTCTATTCAAATGCCATTATTCTTTAAGCATCTTAACTTCATCCACATAAGGAACTGTCATTTGTTCAACTAATATATTGTTTCCTACCCAGTGAATTTGATAAAATTTATCTTTTATTTTATAAACAGTATCTTCTGTTATTTCAGGCGTATTTATAAAAAAATATCATTTTCATTAACTTTAAATTTTTTTCAGACAATTTTTTTAATTACACTCGCTGAATTTTTTTATAAACTTTTTTTCTTCATTGTTTTTTTAGCTCTATAATTATCATAATGATATAATGCAAATAAGAAAAATAAACATCAATCCAAGTAAACTAAGCTGTTTATCTCTAAGCGAAATACTTCCTTTAAAACCATTTCCAAAATGCAAATAATATAAATGCTATTACTAAAATAATTACAACAAGAAAAAAATTTATCCGTTACAAATTTTTTTGTTTTTCTAAATAATTAAAATTATAAAAATTCCATATTTTTTTATTATTTCTCCTTTCTAATAATTTTTGATCATTAAAATAAAAAGGCTTTCTAAAAAAATTTATTTCATCAAACTTTTTTTGCCTTATCATTTTACTGCATGATTTGTATTAAATTTATCACAATTAATCAAACTTGTCAAACCTTTTTTTAATCCTTGGACAGAGTAAAAAATATAGGGGTAGAAATATTTTTTTTTCCCCAAAATTTTTATCCTGTCTTAATATATTTTTTTGTTGCACTTGATTATACAATACACCTTTATAAAAAAATAAAAAAATTTTTTTAAAAAAAGTGTTGACATTTTTTTCATAATATGATATAACATATTTGTTAGCAACCAAAGAGATAGAGTGCTAATAAAAAAAGTAAGATAAATTTAGTTAATAAAAAGGTGATATATATGGAACAAAAACTTTACGCAAAAAAAGTATGAGTGCCATCTCGGAAGCTCATAACTTTGCGATTAGATATAAAACATTCCGAGATAAAAAAACGGAGCATTTACTTCTTGCTTTGATTAATCAAATGGATGGACTTATTCCTAACATTCTACAAAAGATGGGAATTAATCCTGCCGAATTGACTAAAAAGCTTGAGGCAAAATTGAATAGTATGCCAAAAAAATTGAAGGTGGAGTTGGTGAAGTAAGACCGAACGCTGAAGTTAATAGAATAATTGTCGGTGCTGAAGATTATGCTAAAAAAAGATGGGTGACAGCTACATTAGTACAGAGCACTTGTTTCTTGCGGCATTTGATAACAACTCTTTCTTGAAGGAAAAATGGCGTTAATAAAAAAAACAATTTGAAAAATGTTTTAAATGAGGTTAGAGGAGGAAGAAAAAAATTATGACAGACAACCCTGAAAGTACTTACGAAGCATTAGATAAGTTTGGTAAGGATTTGGTTGAGTTGGCGAGAAAAAGGTAAATTGGACCCAATAATTGGTCGTGACCAGGAAATTCGTCGTGCAATCCAAATTTTATCAAGAAGAAATAAAAAAATAATCCGATTTTAATTGGGGAACCTGGTGTTGGTAAAACTGCTATCGCTGAAGGAATTGCTCAGAGAATCTTGAAAGGAGATGTGCCTGAAAAACTTGAAGGATAAAACAATCTTTTCATTGGATTTAGGAGCGTTGGTAGCTGGTGCTAAATATCGTGGGGAATTTGAAGAAAGATTAAAAAGCGGTTCTTGAAGAAATTGAAAATAGTGAAGGTAGAATAATTTTATTCATTGATGAAGTTCATAACATCGTTGGAGCTGGAAAAAAACTGAAGGTTCAATGGATGCTGGAAACCTTTTAAAAACCAATGCTTGCTCGTGGTGAAGTAAAAGTAATTGGTGCAACAACAATTGATGAATATAGAAAAATATATTGAAAAAAAGATGCGGCTCTTGAAAGAAGATTCCAACCTGTAATGGTTAATGAGCCAACAATTGAAGATACAATTTCAATTCTTCGTGGATTGAAGGAAAAAAATTTGAAATCTTCCATGGAATTAGAATAACTGACAATGCGATAGTTACTGCTGCAACAATGAGTGACAGATATATTAATGACAGATTTTTGCCAGATAAAGCGATTGACTTGATTGATGAAGCTGCTGCGAAAGGTAAAAAACTGAAATTAATTCGATGCCAGTTGAATTGGATGAAATTACAAGAAGATTGATGCAATTGGAAATTGAAAAAGTTGCATTGAGTAAAGAAACTGACAAGGCTTCTAAAGAAAGATTGACTACTCTTGAAAAAGGAAATTGCTGATTTGAAGGATGAAGAAAAAGAATTGAAATCACAATGGGAAAGAGAAAAAACAAGAAGCTGGAAAAAGTTGCTAAAAATTAATGAAGAAATTGAAAAAAATTAAATTGCAAATTGAAGAAGCTCAAAGAAAAAAATGACTATAATAAATTGGCTGAACTTCAATATGGTAAATTGCCAGAATTAGAAAAACAAAAAGAAGCTGAAGAAGAAAAAGCAAAAGATAATTCTTCTGTTGCAAATAAATTATTGAAACAAGAAATTGACAGTGAAGAAATTGCTGAAGTTGTAGGAAAATGGACAGGAATTCCAGTTGCGAAATTGTTGCAAGGGGAAAGAGAAAAAATCTTACACTTGGCTGAACATATGATGAAAAGAGTAATTGGACAAGATGAAGCAATTAAAACTATCAGTGATACAATCATTCGTTCTCGTGCTGGATTAAAAGATCCAAACAGACCAATCGGTTCGTTCATATTCTTAGGACCTACTGGTGTTGGTAAAACTTATTTGACTAAGACATTAGCATTTAACTTGTTTGATGATGAAGACAATATTGTAAGAATTGATATGTCGGAATATATGGATAAATTCAGCGTCACTAGATTAATAGGAGCGCCTCCAGGATATGTTGGATACGAAGAAGGTGGACAATTGACAGAAGCTGTTAGAAGAAAACCTTATTCTGTAATCCTATTTGACGAAATTGAAAAAGCACATCCTGATGTATTCAATGTATTGTTGCAATTATTAGACGATGGTAGACTTACTGACGGTAAAGGTAAAATCGTTGACTTCAAAAACACAATTGTAATTATGACATCAAACATCGGTAGTGAAATCATCTTGAATGACCCAATGGTAAGCGAACCTACAAAAGAAGCCGTTTTAGATGAAATGAAACATAGATTTAAACCAGAATTCTTAAACAGAATTGACGATATTATCGTGTTTAAAGCATTAGGAAAAGAAAGTGTTAAAAACATTGTTAATCTTATCCTTGAAGGTATTAACGAAAGATTGAAAGAACAATACATCAAAGTTGAATTTACTGACAAAGCGTTGGATTACATCGTAGACGAAGCATACGACCCAGCTTACGGTGCAAGACCATTGAAACGATTTGTGCAAAAGGATATTGAAACTAATTTATCTAAAATGATTTTAGGTGGAGAAGTTCCTGAAAAATAGTGTTGTTAAAGTTGATAGTGATGGTAAAGATTTGATTTATAAAGTGGAAAAAAATAAAAGAAAAATAATTTTAGATTAGTCTTTTGAAATTAATTCTTAAAAAAATTGATTTTCTAAAAAAATAGAAAAGGAAGTATCAGAAATGGTACTTCTTTTTGTATTTATACTTGAACCTATTTAAAATCAAACTACTAAAAATTATATAAATTTAGATTTTGAGTAAGGAGACATAACTTTTGAGTTTAATTTTAAAGTAGTTTTTACTATAATATAAATGAAAATATAACATTTTTACTAAATCTTATCAAAAAAATTTAAAAATACCACAGTTGAATTTTTGTAAAATAATAAGATAAAATACAAATAAAGATTATTTGAAGTATATTTTCAAGAAGGAGAATTAATTATGAAAAAAAGATTTAAAATGGGTCAGTTTTAGGAACAGGAATAATTGCTAATGAAATGGCACAAGCTCTTGAAAAAAATGGGTAAAAAAGCTTTTATGCAGTTGCTAACAGAACTCATGAAAAAGCTGTAGATTTTGCGAAAAAAATATGGGGTTGAAAAAGTTTATGATAAAAATAGAAGATATGTTTTATGACGATGAAACTGATATTATCTACATTACTACGCCTCATAATACGCACATAAAAATTTATGATTGAAGCATTGAAAAAAATGGAAAACATGTGTTATGTGAAAAAAATCAATTACATTAAATAATGAAGAATTGGAAGAAGCTGTAAAAATTAGCAAAAAGAAAAAAATCTTATCTTAGGTGAAGCAATGACAATTTTTAATATGCCACTTTATGGTGAACTTTTGGAAATTGTAAATTCTGGAAAACTTGGCGATGTGAAAATGATACAAGTTAATTTTGGAAGTTACAAGGAATATGATATGACAAACAGATTTTTCAATAGAAATCTTGCAGGAGGAGCGTTGCTTGATATAGGTGTTTATGCAATTTCAATTACAAGATTATTCATGACTTCAAAACCTAATAACGTGCTTTCTCAAGTGAAATATGCACCAACAGGAGTGGACGAACAAGTAGGTATAATTATGATGAATAAAGAACAACAAATGTCAACAATTGCTCTTACACTTCATTCAAAACAGCCAAAAAGAGTTGTAATCGCTTGTGAAAAAGCATACATTGAAATCACAGAATATCCAAGAGCTGACAAAGCTAAAATCGTTTATACTGAAACAGGTGAAGTTCAAGAAATTCTATCAGGAATAACAGCAAATGCACTTCAATATGAACTTCAAAATATGGAAGAATCTGTAAGAACTGGAATTAATAAAATGAAACTTGATTATACCGTGGATGTTATGGATATTATGACAAAATTGCGTAAAGAATGGGGAATGACTTATCCTGAAGAAGAAATGTAGAAAAATTTTATTGAGTGCTGTGATGGTGCTCAATTTTTTTACTTTCTTAAAAAAAGTTTTTATAAAATAGTATTAAATTTATTTTTCAAATTAAAGTATTTTTTTGAGTACATTAAAAAGCAGGTTATTTTATAATTTTTGTATCATAAAAAGTTAATAATTTGATAGAATTACAGAATTAAATGGGGCAAAAAAATTTGGAAAAAAAGCAATAAAAATGTGGTAAAAATATAATGAATTTGCTATAAAAAAATTGTAAAAAGTTAAAGTTATAAAAATTAAATAATAATGGTATTTATGACAAATCTGATAAATTTTAAGTTTCTATTAAGAAATGGTTAATCTATATTAAATAAATATTGCAAATATGAAAGGTGGAGAAAACATGGATTTCAAAGATGTTAAAAAAATGAAGAAAAAAATCGGTTTTGGAAAAAAAGAGATTGTGGAAAAAGGATTTTTGGCGACAAAAAAATATCATATTCAAGGAATTGTAGGACTTATTAATGATCCAAATGGATTTTCACAGTTTAAAGGGAAATATCATATGTTTTATCAATGGGAATCCACTAGGGACAGTTCATAAAAAAATAAAAACTTGGGCTCATAGTATAAGTGAAGATTTACTGCATTGGGAAAGACTGGAAACAGCTTTACGGCCTGATACTTGGTACTCTAAGGATGGAGTTTATTCTGGAAGCGCAATTGCGGATGATGGAAAACTTTATTTATTTTATACTGGAAATGTGAAGGATGCTGAAGGGAATAGAGAATCTTACCAATGTTTAGCGGTTTCTAGCGATGGAGAGCATTTTGAAAGATGGGAACCTAGTATTGTAAATCAGCCGGATGGGTATACTCGGGATATAAGAGATCCTAAAATTTGGAAAAAAGATGGGAAATTTTATGCAGTAGTTGGAGTACAAAGTGAAAATTTAGAGGGAAAAGTAATTTTGTACAGTTCAGAAAATATAAAGGATTGGAAGTTTGAAGGAGAAATTGCAGGAGCGAATCACGGAAAACTTAAAGATTTTGGATTTATGTGGGAGTGTCCAGATTATTTTCAGTTAAAGGATGAAAAAACTGGAGAAATTAAGGATTTGTTAGTATTCTCGCCGCAAGGACTGGAGCCGGAAGGAGATTTGTACAATAATAAATATCAGACAGGATATTTATTTGGAAAGCTGGATTATGAAAAACCTGAATTTGAAATTTCATCAGATTTTGTGGAAATTGACAGAGGGCATGACTTTTATGCGCCACAGTCAATGGAGGATGACAAAGGAAGAAGAATTATTGTAGGATGGATGGGAGTTCCTGAAGAAGAAGATTTTCCAACTGTAAAAAATGAATGGATTCATTGCTTGACATTGCCAAGAGAATTAAAAGTAATTGATGGAAGACTTTATCAATTGCCGATAAAAGAAATGGAAAGTATACGTGGAGAGAAGATTGAATTTAATGAAAAAAAGTGGCTGGAGAAGTAAAGGTTGGAACTGGGACAACTTATGAATTAAAAGCTAAATTTGCTGATTTTAATTCTGATTTTGGATTGAAATTGAGAACTGGCAAAAAAATAGTGAAACTGTTTTGAAATTTGATTACAATGATAAGAAATTCGTATTGGACAGAACAAAGGGTGAACAGCCTGATAAGAGATTAAGAAAAAGTTTATTTGGGAGATATTTCAGAACTGGAACTTACAGTATTTGTAGATAATTCTTCTGTGGAAGTGTTTATTAACGGTGGACAGGAAGTGTTTTCATCGAGAATATTCCCTGAAAAAAAGGTGCAGATGGGATAAGTGTGTTTGCAGATGGAGATGCAAGTGTGAAAAATTGAAAAAATGGGAATGGAAATAAAAAAATTAATTAGAAAAAATCTAGAAGGGAAAAAAATTGGTAAAGAATAAAAAAATTAACAGAAAAATAAAATGGCAGGAAATATAAAACTGGATATTATAAATATTATTGACGATATTTTGTATGAGAAAAAAATATAGCAATATTCAGTTAAATTATTATTTTTCTAAAAAAATTATACTCAAAAGGAAAAAAACTTTTTATTACAAGTGTTGTGAATACTGTAATAAAAAAACCTGATTTATATTGATTATTTAATTGAAAAAAAGGGACACGAAATGTAAAAAAACGGAAAAATAAAGCAACTTTTGAGAGTTTCTGCTGCACAGCTATTTTTTTATGGACTCGGATAATGCAGGAGTGATATTTGAGGCTGGAGAAGTTGCAAAAATTATAAATGAACATCAAGCTGGATTTGTAAATGCGGCTTTACAGGCAATTTTGAAAAAAATAAAGAAAAAGTTTGATAATGAGATTCCTGATGGATAAAAGGGAAGGTATTGCTTTATCGTATCCTCAATGGTTTGTAAATAAACTTAAAATTGATTATCCAGATAATTATTTGGAAATAATGGAGTCATATAAAAAGAGAAGTTATCTGTCGGTTAGATTTGATAAGAATAAAATGACTAAAGAAAAAAATTTGAGAAATTGTTAAAGGAAATTAATACGGAAGTTTTATTTTTCAGTTGATGAAGTCTATTATTTGTCAAATGCGAATATTTTTTTGATACGGAAATTTATAGAAATGGAGAAGCTGTAATTCAAGATGCTTCATCTTATTTGGCTGTGAAAAAAATTTGGCTGTGAAGGATGGGGATGCTGTGCTTGATGCTTGTGCCGCTCCAGGTGGAAAAATCTCTTGCGATTTTTGCAATTATTTAATCCAGAAAAAAATTGATTTCTACGGATATTCATGAACATAAGGTGAAATTGTTAAATGAACTTAAAAATAAGTATGGTTACGGTAATTTTCAAGTAAGGTTAAATGATGCTACGCAAATTGAAAAATTTAGAAGTCAAATTTGATAAAAATATTGCTGGATATGCCGTGCAGCGGACTTGGAGTGCTTAGGAAAAAGCCAGAGAAAAATATACGAATTAACTTCAAATGATATAAAAAAACTTTGAAAAAAACTTCAGAAAAAAATATTTGAAAGCGCATATAAATGCTTGAAAAAAATGGAGGAGAAATAGTTTATAGCACTTGTACTTTTTTTCTAAAAAAATGAAAAATACAAATAATATTCGATATTTTTTTGGAAAAAAATATGAAGATTTGGAAATTTTGGATTTGGAAATTCCAGAAAATGTGGAAATTATAAAGGATGAACTTGGCGGAGCTTATATTTCGTATAAAAAAATAAATATATGGATGGGTTTTATATTGCAAAATTGAGAAAAAAATTAAAAGTTATATCAAGTAATTATCAGGGGTTAGTCAAAAAAATAACTGAAAGGACGTATTTGGAATGCGATTTGATCTGGATGATGATGTGAAATTCATATTGGAACAATTAAATAAAAAAATGGAAAAAGGATTTATTGTTGGAGGAGCAATTAGAGATAAAAATTCTAAATAGGGATCCAGGAGATTATGATTTTGCGACTGATATAGAGTATTCAGAATTAAAAAAAGAATTTTTTTGCAGATTACAATCCAAAAGGAAATGGGAGCGCATTTTGGGATTCTTATGATAAAAGGTCAATGGGAAAAAAATTATGAGATAGCAAAAATTTCGTAAAAGAAACAGGAATTTATAATAGCAGATATCCAAAGGAAATTAAATTTGTAAAAAAACAATTGAAGAAGATATGGCAAGACGGGATTTTACAATAAATTCATTAGCTTACAGCAAGAAGACCGGGATAATTGATTTGTATGGGGGAAGCAGGATATTAGGCGGAAAAGTGATAAGATTTGTTGGAAAGCCTAAATTGAGGATAGAAGAGGATGCGCTTAGAATTTTGCGGGCTTTTTAGATTTGTTTCTAAATTAGGATTTAGTTTGGATAAGCAAACTGCGGAGGCTATTTATAAAAAAAGAAAAATTTTTGCTGAAAAATATCAAAGGAAAGAGTTTTTTTGATGAGTTAAGTAAAAATTTTAATGGGAAATTTTGTAAAAAAAGGCATTTATTGAAATGAAAAAAGTTAAAAAGTCCTGGAAATGTTAATTCCAGAATTTCGTTATGCATATAATTTTGATCAGAATAATCCAAATAATCCAGATGATTTATTTCATCATATAATAAAAGTTATTCATCTTTGTGATTATGATCTTATTACCAGATTCGCTGCACTTTTTTTCATGATCTGGGGAAAATTAATGTAAAAAAATTATTGATGCAAAGGGAGTTTTCCACTTTTATGGGCATGAAAAGGAAAGCGCATTGATTGCTGAAGAAGAATTGAGGCAACTTAGGACTTCAAATGAATTTACGAATTCTGTAAAAAAAATTGTTAAAAATCATATGCTGATTTATCAGGATGTTTCAGATAAGACACTAAAAAAAGCTGATTATTGAGATGGATGAAAGGAATTTAAAAAGGCTGTTCAATTTATTTTCTGCTGACTTAAATTCAAAGGGTATAAGAACTCGTGCGGAAAAATAATGAAATTTTACAAAATTTTAGAAATAAAATTGAAAAATATAAAAGAACAGGGGAAGTTCCGCAGTTTAATGATTTGGATATAACGGGGATTGATTTGATAAATCTTAAATTTAGCAATCGTGAGATCGGGGAAGTGAAAAACAGGCTGTATGAACTCGTTCTTGGGGATGAAATTGAGAATGAGAAGGAAGAGCTGGTAAAATATATTGTGAAACATTACAATTTGAAGGGTGATTTTTGAATATGAAAAATTCTTGCGGGGCGATTGTTTTTAATGAAAAATACAGGGAAAAATTCTGCTTGTGAAAAATGCACAATGGGAACTGGGGATTTCAAAAAGGGCATATTGAAAATAATGAAACTAAGGAAGAAACGGCAATTCGTGAAGTTTTTGAAGAAACAAATGTAAATATAAAAATTATTCCAGGTTTTGAACGTTTGATAAAATATATTCCAAATGAAAAAAACTATAAAAAAAGTTACGATCTTTTGTGGGAATTACTCAAGATGAGGATGTTAAAATTGATACTTCTGAAATTGAGGCTTTTCAATGGTGCACCTATGAAGAGGCTTTTAAAATTGACAACTTATAAGTTGCAAAAAGGATGTGCTTGAAAAATGCGAGGAAGGTATTTGTCAGTTCAAAAAAATGATAAAAAGAAAAAAATTTAGAATAAAAAAATTAGGGAAATAAATTAGGTAGAAAATGAATAAAGAAAAAAATTTTTAGGATATGAAGTTCATCGGAAAAAAAGTAAAAAAACATAAATTTGCGGATAAAACCTAATATGGAGGTTTATATTTCTGTGCCAATGAATTTGCATCGTGACTATATTGAAAATTTTATTCGTTCTAAAGAAGAGTGGATAAAAAAGTGTTTTGAAAAAGGTTGAGGATGTAAAGGAAAAAGCAAAAGGGGTTTGAATATAAAAAAATGGAGAAATTTCATAAGTTTTTGGGAAAAGAATATAACTTGATTGTAAGAACAGGGAATTTTAATGGTGTAAGTTTAAAAAAATGATGCCAAATCAAATGTAATGATTTTAACTGTAAATGAAAAATATTTTTTTGAAAAATATTGATGAAAAAGAAAAAAAGTTATGGAAAAAAAGTGGTATTTTGAGAATGCCAAAAAAATTGTTTCTGAAATTTATGGAAAAAAATGGCTGGAAATATTGGATGAACATGTGGAAAAAGGTGGCAATAAAGCCGATGAAAAACAAGATGGGGTTCATGCAATTATGTAAAAAAATATAAATCTCAATACAGAACTTATAAAAAGGACACCTTTTTGAAATAGAGTATGTCATTTTGCATGAATTGACACATTTGAAATATCCAAATCATGGAAAAGGTTTTTATAATTATATAGAGCGGTATATGCCAAATTACAAAGTGGCTGAAAAAAATGTTAAATGCTAAACATTATTATTAATTTAAAAAAATAAAAAAAGGAACTATCCATTAATTGAGAAAAGTTCCTCTTTTTTTATTATACTATTTCTTGTCTAAAGCGAAAAATTATTCTTTAATTATTTAAAAATCCATGTCATAATCAACTAGAACTTCAATTTCTCCATTTTCATAAACAAAGAGTCCTGTAACAGCTTTCGTGAGGCAAATCAGTGTGCATCTTTTTCAGCGGCTTGGCAAATATACTTCTTTTTGAGTTTCATCGCTAGTTTGACATCCTGCACAGTCACTATGCCCTGCTACAAAAAAATATGATCAGATTTATGCTTATTTACTGAAATTAAGACAACCTTATCTTCAATGCTTCTTAAAAAAATTTTTCATCACTAACAATTTTATTTACAGCTCCAGCATCGGTAATAGTATCCACAAAAAGTATATCTATAATTACTTCTAATATATTCATTTAAGATATGGATAAATCTTCCATCCATACAGCAAACTAAAGTACAAAACATAACTTCCTCCTTGATTCAAATAATTCCTTCAAATAATATATATTTTAATTATTATAATTTTGAAAGTTATTTGAAAAATATTCTAAAGATACTGTAATTGTAACATATTTTTGAATAAAAATCAAAAAAAATTTTTGTGAGACTTGTGATATTTGTAATATTATGATATTTGTGATAAAAATAAAAAAATAAATAATTTAGAAAGGGAGTAAAGTAAAATGAAAGTTTATTTGGAGTTATTCTGGATTTTCTTTAAAATTGGTGCATTCACTCTTGGTGGTGGATATGCTATGGTTCCACTTATTCAAGCAGAAATTGTAGTAAAAAAAAAGTGGATTGAAGAAGAGGAATTTATCAAACTTTTGGCTCTTGCACAATCTTCACCAGGAGCGTTGGCAGTAAATATATCTGTTTTTGTGGGATATAAGATAAAAAGAATGCTTGGAGTGCTAGTTACAGTCGTAGCTTCGACGTTGCCGTCATTTATAGTAATTCTTCTTATAGCTTCATTGTTTAGTAATATACAGGATAATGTTTATATAATAAAGGCTTTTAAAGCGATAAGACCAATGGTAGTTGCATTAATTGCGGCGAGTGTTTATACAATTGGAAAGTCAGCTAAAATTAATCGTAAGACATTGTGGATTGTGCTTTTAGTAGCGGCAATGGTTGCATTTTTGAAATTTCCGCCTATTGCAATGATTGTTTTAGGTGCTGTTTTAGGTAATGTTTGGATGATTTGGAGGAAAAATAAATGATGTTATTGATACTATTATTTTTCTATATTTTTTTAAGATAGGATTATTCAGTTTTGGTGGAGGATATGCGATTTTACCGCTTATTCAGGCTGATGTTGTAGATTTTCATAAATGGGTAAATGTACAGCAGTTTACAGATATTGTAGCAATTTCTCAAGTGACTCCAGGTCCAATTTCACTAAATTCGGCAACTTATGTTGGATATTTAGTTGGAAACAAAGCAGGAGTTTGGCACGGAGTTCTGACTGGAACAGTTGCAACAATAGGGCTGATTCTTCCGTCAGTTATTGTAATGTCCTTTTTCAGTAAATTTTATTTAAAGTTTCAAGATAATAAATATATAGACAATGCATTTGCTGGTTTAAAAATTGTTGTTGTTGGACTAATTTTGGCAGCTGCAATGTTATTGATTGATAAAAATAATTTCATTGACTGGAAAAGTGTTGTGATATTTGTTGTGTCAATGGCACTTGTGCTAAAGTGGAAGATGAGTCCAATATTGCTGACAGTAATTGCGGCTATTGTGGGAATTATAATTTATTAAAAATTTTTTTGTTAAAAGTAAAAAAACAAGTTATTGAATTAAAAAAATTAAAAAAAGTTTAGCAAAAGAAGTAATAATAGAAAATAGAAAGAAGGAAATTATGAAAAAAATATATTATTGCAATATTAATATTAATTCTGGTGTTTAGTTGCGGGAAAAAAAATAAAGGAACAAGGAATTCCAAAAATAATGTAACTGTGGAAAATAAAATGAATGATAAAATTAAGGAATTGACAGAAAAGGCTAAAAAGGGGGATGTAGAGGCGCAGGCGGAACTTGGGGAAATATATCTTCAGGGAGATGGAATTAAGGCAGATTATAAAAAATCTATGGAATGGAGTAAAAAAGCTGCTGAAAATAAGAATTATCGTGCAATGAGAAATATTGGAATTCTTTATTTGGAAGGCTTGGGGGTAAAAAAAGATTATAAAAAGGCATTTACATCATTTTCAAGTTCTGTTGATGGTGGAGATGCCCAAGGGCCTAGATATTTGGGAATAATGTCTGAAAATGGGCTTGGAGTGAAAAAGAGCCTGGATGATGCGGAATTTTACTATGAAATTGGGGATAGCAGCGGAGATTTAGTTTCAAGTTATAAACTTGGAAAACTTTATGAAAAAGTTGGAGATTATGCAAAATCAATAGAGTTTTATAAAAAAGCCGAAGGCAGAATGGATAAGACTACGGCCCCAATGTATGAAGCGCTTGGAGATCTGTATGCAGATGGAAAAGGTGTAGAAAAAAGTACGAAGGAAGCTAAGGAATATTATGAAAAGGCTGTAAAATCTGGAAGTCAAGAGGCGACAAATAAATTGGCTAAATTGAAATAATGTTTGAAATTCCCATTTTGTTTGACTTTTCTAATCTTAATTTTAAAAAGAATTGAAAAAAATTTATGAATAATGTTATTTACTAAAAATCATTATTTGTGATAAAATAAGTTAAGAAATTTAAATATATTTATGCAATTCTATAATTTTTTTATTTTAATTAAATCTAAATTCTATAGTTTTAAAAAAATTTAATTATTAATTTTATAATTTTAAATACTTCATAAATTATAACTACAATATTCATCCCAGAGATAACCTAAAATTATAAATTCTCCAAATTATAGATTTTTTTTATTAGATTTTAGATAATTTTTGAAATTTTTTTATAAAATTAAGAAAAAGAAAGGAGATGCTACATTAACAGACTATTTAATTAAGAAAAACTGGCATTTTAATTAAAAAGTAGATATGGTAGCAATGGGAAATAATGTTAGAAACATTGATTTTTAGAGAAATAAGATACAACGAAAATAATGAACAGCTTCTTAAAGAAAAATTTAGAAAAAAATAAAAAAATAATCCAGATGATGTGGAAGTATTAAAAACATTGGCTTCTATTTATCATGCACTAAGGGAAAATGACAAGGCAATTGAAATTTATGAAAAAAATTAACAAAGTTGCAGCCAAAATGAAATTGAAATACGAGCTTTTTTTGGGTTATTTGTACTATGAAAATGAAGAGCTTGACAAGGCTGAAGAAAACTTTAACAGGGCACTTGATGTAAGTACAAAGGATGAACCGTTTATTTTGTTCCTTTTGGGAAATATTTATTCAAGAAAGGGTAAAATATCGGAGGCGGTTGACTGTTATGACCTTGCGATATTCCTTGATTTTTGATATGTATATTGCACATATTGACTTTTGCTAGAAAGTATGAGCACATGGGGCGGCACAAAAAGGCTTTGGAAGAATATAAGGCGGCATTTAGAATTGATTCACGAGATGAAGGGCTTATTGAAAAAATACATTATATAGAAGATAAATATGGAAATATAATCAAGGAAGAAAATAAAAAATTAAATCTTAAAGCTACAAATGCAGAAGTTATTTAGTATTAAATAAATAATTTAGATATGTTTGGCAATTTAATATTTTTTTATTTTTTTACAAGAAATTTTTCCCCTTTTGTTATATAATGATTATTTAATTATATTTGCAGTCATCAAACAGGTCATTAGATAAAAATAGTAAAAAAATTGAATATGTAGCCAGTAAAAACATATAAAAAAATTAGTTTGGGAATTTAAGTGAATAAGAAATGAAATCTTTAGTATAAAAAGTTGTCTTAAAATAAGGAGTGAAATTCTTATCTATGACAGCTTTTTATTATTTTTTTGCTTAAAATTGAAAAATATAAAAAAATTTGACGAGGATTCTGGTTTATTATTTAAAAAAATAAAAAAAGTATAAGGAGAAGGAAAGTGGTAAATTTAGTATGTGAAGCGATACTTCCAGATTGTCCGATGAAGGATGTGGAGGAAATTGAAAAAAGTATAGTGACAACTTATAAAAAAAGTATCTGGTCAAAAATTCTTGAAGGCAATCAGTGATTTTGATATGATCCAAGATAGGGGATAAAATTGCGATTGGTGTTTCTGGAGGGAAGGACAGTTTACTTTTTGGTAAAATTATTTCAGGAATTAAAAAAAGACAGGCGGAAAAATTTTGAATTTAAGGCAGTTAGTCTGAATCCGGGATTTAGAAATTCTGATTTAGATAATTTTAAAAATAATTTGGATAAGTTAAATATTGACTGTGATATTATTGATACAAATATTTGGGAAATTGCAAATGAAAAGGCTAAAGATTATCCGTGCTTTTTGTGCGCTAAAATGCGACGTGGAATTTTGTATACGCAAGTGGAAGAACTTGGATTTAATAAACTGACGCTTGGGCATCATTTTGATGACGTAATTGAAACGACTCTTATAAATATGCTTTATGCTGGGACAATGAAAACAATGACTCCAAAAGTTCCCTCAACTTCTGGAAAATTAGAATTGATTCGTCCGTTAATTTACGTAAAGGAAGCAGATATAATTGATTATACAAAAACAAACGGGATTCGTGCAATGAACTGCGGATGTACAATTGAAGCCGGAAAAACTTCAAGCAAACGTAGGGAAGTGAAAAATCTGCTGGCTGAACTTGAAGAAAAGAATCCAGGAGTAAAGCAAAGTGTGTTCAATTCAATGAGAAATATAAATTTGGATTATGTTTTTGGATATACAGGCGGTAATGTAAATAAAGATAAATAAATGTTAGAACAGTTATTAGCTGTTCTTAATTTTTTTATAAAAATAAATATCTTGAAGCAAAGGTCTTACCTTTTTGTAGAAGTAAAAAAATTTAGGTTATCAAACGTATCTAATAGCAAATTTTTAGAGAGATGTTAAATCTTAACGTTAAATAGAAGTTTAGAAATATTTAAAAAAATTTTAAAAAAATAAAAAAATTTTTTTGTATATACGAAAAATAATAGGGTATAATAAAGTTGAAGTTATAAGAAAAGTAGAAAATAAATAAACATTTAGAAAGAGGTGCATTTATGAAAAAAAGATTTTGAGCAAAAATGGTGGCATAAATCGGTGGTGTACTAGATTTATCCAAAGAGTTTTAAAGATACGACTGGGACTGGTCAAGGAGATATAAAAAGGAATTACGCAAAAAAATTAGATTATTTGAAGAAACTTGGAGTGGAAGTTTTGTGGCTAACACCGATGTATAAATCGCCTCAAAATGATAATGGATACGATATTAGTGATTATTACAATATTGATGAGAGTTATGGGACAATGGAAGATTTTGAGGAAATGTTGAACGAAGCTCACAAAAGAGGATTGAAAATAGTGATGGATATTGTTATAAATCATTCTTCGACTGAAAATGAGTGGTTTAAAAAATCTGAAGTTAGAGATCCAGAATTCGAAGATTTTTACATTTGGAAAGATCCAGTTGATGGAAAAGAGCCTACAAATTGGGAATCAAAATTCGGTGGAAATGCTTGGCAATGGAGTGAAAAGAGAGGACAGTATTATTTACATCTATTCGATGTTACTCAAGCTGATTTGAATTGGGAAAATGAAAATGTTAGAAAAAAATTGTATGAAATGATTAGATATTGGTTAAATAAAAGGAGTAGATGGATTTCAGATTTGATGTAATTAACTTGATTTCAAAAGATCAAAGATTCTTGGATGATGATGGAACTGATACTAGATTTGTGCCTGATGGAAGAAGATATTACACAGATGGACCTAGAATTCATGAGTTCTTGAAAGAATTACATAAAGAGGCATTTGGAGAAAGTGATTTATTGACAGTTGGAGAAATGTCATCTACTGCCATTGAAAATTGTATAAAATACTCAAATCCTGATGAAAAAGAACTTGCTATGACATTTTCATTCCATCATTTAAAAGTTGATTATCCAAATGGTGAAAAATGGGTAAAAGCACCGTTTGATTTTGTGCAATTGAAGAAAATATTATCTAAATGGCAAATTGGAATGTATGAAGGGAACGGATGGAATGCAACTTTCTGGAATAATCACGATCAGCCAAGAGCATTGTCAAGATTTGGGAATGATAAAGAATATCACGATGAATCAGCAAAAATGTTAGCGACAGTTCTTCACGGATTACAAGGAACACCTTATGTTTATCAAGGTGAAGAATTTGGAATGACAAATCCATATTTTGATAAAATTGAGAAAATATCGTGATGTTGAATCGACTAACATTTATAAAATTTTGTTGGATAGAGGATGTTCTGAAGAAGAAGCTATTGAAATTTTTAATGCAGAAAATCAAGAGATAACTCAAGAACGCCTGTTCAATGGGATGACTCTAAAAATGCAGGATTTACAGAAGGAACACCTTGGATTTCAGTTCCAGAAAATTACAAAGAAATTAATGTGAAAAAAGCATTGGAAGATTCAAATTCTGTATTTCTATCATTATCAAAATTTGATTAAATTGAGAAGAAATGAAGAATTGTTGATAACTGGAAGATATGAAGATTTTGATATTGAAAAATGAAAAGGTTTATGCTTATAAGAGAGTTGGAGAAAAATGCTGAATTAATAGTAATTTCTAATTTCTATGATGAAACTTGTGAGTTTGATGTTAAAGGATTGGATTTAGAAAATGCGTCAATTTTTATTGTCAAATTACATTGAAGGGCCTAAAATTTCAAAATGATAAAATTATTTTAAAACCTTATGAAAGTATTATTTTTAAAAAAATAGTTAAATATTGAAAAATATAAATTTACCGTTGAATAGGATTTTTAGCTTTAAAAACTTATTTAGCGGTATTTTAAATAAAAAAAGCAGAAAAAAACAAAAAGAAAGGAAACTGAGATGAAAACAGAAATTATATGCGTTGGAACAGAATTGCTGGTTGGAGATATTGTAAATACAAATGCGCAATATATCTCAGCAAAGTTTACAAATATTGGGATTGATTTGTATTATCAAACTACTGTTGGAGATAATTATGGAAGGCTTAAGGAATGTTTGGAAAAATGCTTTTTAAAAAGGGTTGATCTGGTAATTACTACTGGAGGGCTTGGGCCTACGGTTGATGATATTACGAAGGAAGTTGTGGCTGATTATTTTGGAGAAGAGCTGGAAGTTATTGAGAGATATTATGATTTGATTGTGAAAAAATATAATGAAAGGGGCTTTGGAGAAGTGGCTTCTGGCGGAAGAAAGGAGGCTTCAATTTTAAAAAATTCAAAATTATTAGAAAATGAAGTTGGACTTGCACCTGGATTTTTTTATGAAAAGGATAATAAAAAAATAATAGTTTTGCCAGGACCTCCAAGAGAAATGACATGGATGGTTGACAATCAAGTTTTGCCACTTTTGAAGCAATATTCAAAATGATGTTTTATTAATGAAGACTCTTGAAATAAAAGGGAGTTCCAGAAGGAGAATTGATGATAGACTAAAAGGTTATTTTGAAATGTCGAATCCGACAGTTGCTCCTTATGCGAAGGAAGGGTGTGTTCACGTTAGAATCGCAATGAAGGGGGATCGTGGAAGTTTAGACTATTTGACTGCCGAAATTGATAAAATTGCAGATGAAATTAAGGAAATTTATCCGCAGGCGATGGAAATTAAGGAAGATTGATTAAATAACTTAGCAAGGGGTAAAGTCCCCTTGTTATTAAAAAGAACAAATATAATTCAATTTTTATTTTTTTAAAAAAATTTTGTAAAAATTTAGAAAAAAATGGTATAATTATAGAAGTTTTAAGAAGGTATTTTGAGTAAGTAATTGTAAAGTTTTTTTATTAATTTGAAATGAGTAAATCAGGTAAGTAAAGAACTTTACTATTATTTGCTCCCTTCTTAAAAAAATAAAAAAATTTTTAGGAGGAAAAAAATGTTTGATGAAAAAGACTTACGGTTTTAATTTAGGAAACCGGCAAATTAAAAATAAGTACTGGAAAAATTGCACGTCAGGCTGGGGGATCAGTTATTGTGCAATGTGGGGGAACTGTGCTTTTAGTTACAGCGACTAGAAGTAAGGATGTCAAGGAAGGGCAGGATTTTTTCCCGCTTACAGTTGATTATATTGAAAAATTCTATGCATCTGGAAAATTCCCAGGAGGATTTATAAAAAGAGAAACTAAGCCGGGAACGGATGAAATTTTGATTTCAAGATTGATTGACAGACCGATAAGACCGTTATTTCCAGAAGGATTTTTAAATGCTGTTCATATTGTAATTACAGTTCTTTCTTATGATGAAGTGAACTATCCTGAGAATCTGGCTACAATTGGAGTTTCTTCTGCGTTAGGATTATCAGATATTCCGTTTGCGGGAACTGTGGCTGGAGTTACAGTTGGGTATATTAATGGAGAATATATTTTGAATCCAACTGGAGATCAGCTTTTGGAAAGTGAAATCCAATTATCAGTTGCAGGTACAAAAGATGCTGTAACAATGGTAGAAGCTGGAGCTAAGGAAGTTTCAGAGGAAGTAATGCTGGAAGCTATTATGTTTGGGCATGAAAGAATTAAGGAAATTTGTGCAGAGCAGGATAAATTTTTGGCACAATTTGATGTACAAAAATATGAATTTGAAAAAAAGGAAGTAGAGCCTGAAATTAAAGAGTTTATTGATAGCTTTGAAAATGAAGTTGAAAATGCGATTATGACACCTGGTAAATTGGAAAAATATGAAGCAATTGACAATTTGGAAATAGAACTTTTTGAAAGATATATTGAAAAACTTGAAAGCGAAGAAAGAGAAATTGACGAAAATCTTGAAAAGGAATTTAAAAAATATTACAGAGATGTGGAAAAAAGACTTGTGAGAGATGCTATTTTGTACAAGCAATATCGGGCTGATGGAAGAAAAACTACTGAAATCCGTCCAATTGATGTGGAAATAGATACACTTCCAGTACCGCACGGTTCAGCATTGTTTACACGTGGAGAAACTCAGGCATTGGTTGTTGCGACACTTGGAAGTAAAGAAGATGAGCAAATTATTGATGGAATGGAAGATGAAACACGTAAAAAATTCTTCTTGCATTATAATTTCCCACCATATTCAGTTGGAGAAGCTGGATTTATGAGAGCGCCTGGAAGACGTGAGCTGGGACATGGAAATTTAGCTGAAAGAGCATTGAAGCATGTTATGCCAGACCAAGATAAATTCCCGTATACAGTAAGGCTTGTTTCTGAAATTACAGAATCCAATGGATCTTCATCACAAGCTACAATTTGTGGAGGATCGCTTGCTTTAATGGCAGCTGGGGTTCCTATAAAATCAACAGTTGCAGGAATTGCAATGGGACTTATAAAAGAAGGGGACACGTTTACTGTACTTACTGATATTCAAGGACTTGAAGATCATCTGGGAGATATGGACTTTAAAGTTGCAGGTACAAAAGATGGAATTACTGCGATTCAAATGGATATAAAAATTGAAGGAATTACAAGAGAAATAATGGACATTGCTTTAAAACAGGCTTTGGAAGGAAGAAAGTTCATTATTGATAAAATGGAAGCTGTAATAAGCGAACCTAGGGCTGAAGTTTCTGAAAATGCGCCAAAAATTGAGGTTCTTAAAATTAATCCTGATAAAATTGCGGGACTTATTGGACCTGGAGGAAAAGTTATTAGAGCAATTATTGATGAAACTGGAGTTTCAATAGATATTGATGATGATGGAACTGTTTCAATTTTTTTGGAAAAAGATTCTGAAAAATATGAAAAAGCATTGGAACTTGTAAAAAAATCAGACACAGTCTGTTGAGTTAAATGGAATTTATGAAGGAAAAAGTTACAAAATTAATGAAATTTGGTGCATTTGTGGAAGTATTGCCAGGAAAGGAAGGGCTTTTGCATATTTCAGAAATAAGCAACAAGAGAGTTGAAAAAGACTGAAGATGCACTAAAAAGAAGGGTCAAATTGTAAGAGTTAAAGTAATTTCGATGGAAAAATGAAGATAAATTTAATTTAAGCATGAAAGGCATTGTTGTAATAGATTTGATTATATGTAAAATAAATATTCTGCTGCAAGGAGATTCAACCTTGTCAAAAATAATTAAATGTATTTGAATATTAAAAAAAGTAAAAAAATAATAAATTTAGGCAATTGTCGAAGTAAAAAAATATAAAGATTGAATAATAGCAGTATTTATAATCACAAGGGTCTTGGCCCCTTGTCAGAAAAAACATAAAAAAATACAATGCTTGTCGTAATTTTTAGAATTTTACAAATGACTAAAAATAATTATAAAGGAGTGTGGAAATGATGAAAATGAATTTACCCAACAAATTAGCAACGTTGAGAATCATTTTGGTTATTCCGTTTGTGATTTTCTTAAGTTTAGCTTTGGAATTTTCAGAAAAATACAGGGGATTACTATAATGTTGAGAATACTTTCAGCGATTATTTTCGTAGGAGCGGCAATTACAGATTATTATGATGGAAAAAAATTGCAAGAAAAATACAATATGATTACAAATTTAGGAAAAGCTGCTAGATCCATTAGCTGATAAAATTCTTGTTATCTCAGCTTTAGTTACACTTGCAAAGTTTAATCAAGTTAGCTTTGTGGTTTCGTAATAATTATAATATTTTAGGGAATTGCTAATAACAGGGCTTCGTTCAATCGTAGCGGCTGAAGGAGCTGTAATTGCGGCAGATAGACTTGGAAAAGTGGAAAACTGCAACTCAAATGGTAGCACTTACGTTAATAATTTTTGATACCTTTCAGTTTTACAATAAATAATATTTTGTTGCTTATTCCACTGATATTGACTGTAGTTTCAGGAATTGAATACATTGTAAAATGTAAAAATATATTGAATAAATAATAAAAAAACCTTTTAAATTTTTTTGGAGGAAAAATTTTTGGAAATTATTATAGAATTAATATTGAAAAATATTTGATTTATATGCTCTTCTTATTTTTAGTAAATATTTTTGGGAACGTGGATTGATCCATATAATCAAATAATAATTTTTTTTCAATGGGTAAGAAAAAAATTACAGAACCGTATTTAAGAATATTTAGAATAGTAATTCCGATCGGGAATATGAATTTTGATATTTCTGCAATTTTGGGACTTATGGTTATAGAGATGATAAAGAAAATGTTTGTAAGAGCTGTTTTATTAGGCATGTTTTAAATTTTAATCCTGATTAAAAAAATATTTTTTTGGAAAGGTAGTTTTTGTTCTTTATTAAATAAAAAAATTTATAAAATCTAAGAATAAAAAAATGAGAATATTATTTTTTTCTAAGAAAAAGGGAGTAAAAATAATTAACATTAAATAGTTTTTGAAATATAAATTTTACAAAAAGGAGATTTTAAATATGAAATTAAAAAAATTATAACTACATCATTTATGGCAGCTGCCCTAACAGCAACTGCAGCAGTAAATAAGACAGATTTTTTACAAAATAAGCAAATCGTTCAAAATACAAATGTTACAGGAGATATGTACAGCGCTCAAGATGCTTTTGCTTCTGTTTATGATAAAGCTAAAGACTCTGTTGTAAATATAAGAACAAAAAAGACAATTGTCGTAGAAACTTATAATCCGCTTGAGGCATTTTTATTTGGAACTTCTGGAGTAAGACAGCAAAGACGTGAATCTGGAAGTTTGGGATCAGGATTCATAATTTCAAGTGACGGATATATGATGACAAATAATCACGTTATTGATGGAGCAGATGAAATTTATGTAAAATTATCTGATGGACACGAATATTTGGCAAAATTAGTTGGAACATCGCCAGAAGTCGATATTGCGATTTTAAAAGTAAATGCTAACAGAACATTTAAGCCATTGAAATTTGCAAATTCAGATAATATAAAAATAGGACATTGGGCTATTGCCTTTGGAAATCCGTTAGGACTTAACAGCTCGATGACTGTTGGTGTAATTGGAGCTTCTGGAAGAAGTTCACTTGGAATTGAGCAAGTTGAAAACTTTATTCAGACAGATGCTTCTATTAATCAAGGAAATAGTGGTGGACCGCTTCTTAACATCAATGGAGATGTTATTGGTGTAAATACTGCTATTTATTCTCCAAATGGTGGAAGTGTAGGATTAAGTTTTGCAATTCCTTCAAATTTGGCTGAAAATGTAAGAGATTCAATTATAAGAAGTGGAAAATATGAACGTCCATATATTGGAATTTCAGTACTTGATTTAAGTTCAGAATTGAAGAAAGAAAGAAGAATTTCTTATTCAACTGGTATTTTAGTGCAACAAGTTTATCCAAATTCGCCAGCGGCAAAATATGGACTTAAAGCTAATGACATAATTCTTGAAATTAACGGAAAACCTGTAACATCAGCTGGATCGTTTATTGGAGAAATTGCAGCTAAGAAAATTGGAGAAACAGTTAATTTGAAAGTTGCATCAAATGGAAAAAGAAAAAAATATCTCAATAAAATTAGAATCATTTCAATTATCAACAACAAACAAGACAGCAAAGAAGATAATTAAAAAAGTAAAAAAATAGGCTTTCTCAAAAAAATCTTGAGATTGCCTTTTTTTTATTTTTATTCTTCAATTTCAACTTTTTAAATTCCATTCTCACATCAACTCCATCTTTCCTATTTTCCAAATAAATTTCTCCATCATTTAGCAAAATAATATCTCGTATAATAGAAAGTCCAAGTCCTGCTCCTTTTTTTAGCATTTTTTTACCTTGAAAATTTCTACTAAATATTTTTTTCTTTTCTTCTTTCAGGAATTCCTTCTCCATAATTTCTTACAATAATTTCAACTACTTCACTTTTCTTTTCGCAATTAATTCAATATTTCCAATAGAATATTTTATGCTATTGTCAATCAATCCACGCAAAACTTCTGAAATCAAGTTTTTATCGACAAAGATGTTCGCATTGTCATCAGATTTTACTAAAATTTCCTTTTGATATTCAAAAAGTTCATAATCTTTTTTTATTTTTTTCAAAAAGTTGTTTTACATCAATAACTTCTTTTTTTATAGTAATTTTTTTCAAGATTGGAACTTAAAAAAACAGTGTATTTATAATTCTTTTCAAGATTTTTTTACTTCAATATCCATATTTTTCAATGGCTTCTTCTAATAATTTTTCATCATCTTTCCCCCATTTTAAAACATCCAAATAACCTTTCATTATGGCAAGTGGCGTTTTTAATTCATGTGACACATCCGAAGAAAATGTCTTCTGACTTTTTATAATTTCTTCTTTTTTCTTAAAAGTTTCGTTCAATACATCAATTAATTCTCCAATTTCATCATCTCTTGTTTTTTTGTCAATTGTGCATCAATATTGTGTTCATTCATTTCCTTACTTTGGGAAATTATGTTTGTCAAAGGATTTAAAACATTTTCAGCAACAATTTTTGAAATTACGATAATCGAAATTGTGATTAAAACAAACATTAAAAGCATAACATACAAAATTTCATGTGCTTCCATAAATTCAAAATTTCTTATTGCATAATATTTTGTATTATTCATAGTGTAAATTCTTTTTGTAGACAAATCTGTCCCATTTTGTTTCAAGTTTATTCTCTTCAATTTTCTTAAAATCCGAATGATTTTCATCATCTGTCAAATAAATAAAATTCCCATTTTTTTCAACCGCAAGAGAAATATATTGTTTATCGGCATAATCGTAATTTTTGTAAGTCTCTTTCAATTTATCAGTCGGAACATTATTTAATTTTTCGATGGCAGATAAGACAAGTTTATCCATTTCTTTAGTTTCAGCTTCAACAGCTTTATGAATTAAAAAAATATAGTCATTCCCAATATAATTATAAACGAGATAAAAAAACTAGACTTATCGTATTTGCAAAAAAATTATTTTTGTCTTTTATCTTTTTCAATTTTATTTTTTTCATATTTTTTTAAAATATACCCAATTCCTCTCACAGTTTTAATTTTTTTCTTTTCCCAATTTTTTTGCCTAATTTTTTTATCGTACTGTCAAGCAGATTATCACTCGCTTCCCATCCCCATATTTTTTTCAACAATTCTATCTCGTGAAACAATTTCTCTTTATTTTTCAATCAAAAAGTTTAACCAGTTCAAATTCTGTTTTTGTCAATAAAACAGGAGTTTTCTTCCAAATAAACAGAATAATTTTCCGTATTTAACTTTAAAGTTTTATAAACAATTTCAGAAATTTTCTCTTTTCTAATATTTATATCAATTCTTGCGTCAAGCTCAAGAAAATCAAAAAGGTTTTCGTAACATAATCGCTCGCTCCTGATTTTCAGTAAATCAACTTTTTTTCTTCAATGTTATTTTTTTCGCAGAAACAACGATTATTGGAACTTCTGATATTTTTTTCTAACATTTTTTTGCAGACATCATTTCCTTCCATCAAAGGCATCCCCAAATCCAAAAAGCATCAAATCATAAAAAAATCCTCTTTTTATCAATTTCATTCAAAGCATCAATTCCATTTTCAATTACCGTAATTTCATGATTTTTTTCCGCTCCAGCTGTAATTTCAAAAATTCTCGATATTTTTTTTATCATCTTCAACAACTAATATCTTCCCCATTATTCTTTTTATTTTTTTCCTCTCTAAAAAATTTATTCAGTTTAAATTCATTTTAAAAATTTATTTTTTTATGTTAATATTACTTATCTTAAAAATATTATATCTTAATTTTAGAAAAAAATAAAAAGATATAAATCAAATAACTAATAATTTTTTTCGTTTAAAAATAGTAATTTAAAAAAATAAAAAAATGGAGCTTTTTATAAATCTCTTTTTATTTTTTTTAATTAAAAAAATAATAAATCCAAATATATTTGTATAAATAATTTCAGAGTGGTCATAGCCACTCTGTTTTTCCTTGAAAAAAAGGTTTTTAAAAATATAAAAAAATAAAAAAATTGCAAAAAAATTTTTAAATTTTTATATCCTAATTCTGTTACCATATTCTTATCTTTTTTTCTATTGTTGTTCCTGTAGTTGTTAAGAAATTTCCTGTAAGTGCAGAATTAATTCCACATTTTAAACCAGTTTTTACATAATTTCCTAATTTAATTCTTCCTCCAGCATATCTTAAATGAGTTTTAGGCATAATAAAACGATAAATAGATATAGTCTTTAAAAATTTCTAATGGCTCTACTGCTTTTATTATTCTCAAATGGAGTTCCAGGGATTGGAGTTAAAAATATTTATCGGAACAGAATTGACTTTTAATTCTTTTTAAATCAAATGCCATATCAATTCTATCTTCAATAGTTTCTCCTAAACCAAATATTCCTCCACTGCAAACATTTAACCCAATTGCTTTTGCATTTTTTATAGTATTAACTCTATCATCATAGGTGTGAGATGTACAGACATTAGGATAAAATCTTCTCGATGTTTCTAAATTATGATGATACATTGAAATACCTGCATTAGCCAATTTTTGTAACGCTTCTTTTGTACAGATGCCGTGAGAAGCGCAAAGACTTAATTTATCAGTGTGTTCTCGTATAGATTCATAAATTTCAGCCAAGTCATTTAATTCTTTTTCATTTCCATTAAATCCTCTGCCGCTTGTCACAAGTGAAAATCTATGAGCACCTTCGTTTTCATTTCTTTTCAGCTTCACGAAGTGCTGTTTCTTTTGAAATAAGACCGTATACATCTACTGCTGTTTTAAAATGAATTGATTGTGCACAGTATTTGCAATTTTCAGAGCATTTTCCAGATTTTGCGTTAATAATGGTGCATAAATCAAAATTTTCTCCACAAAATTTTTCTCTAATTTGATTCGCTGCTTCAAAAAGTATATTTAAAGTTTCCATATCATTATTAGAAATTTTTTTGATAAAAAGATTGCTTCTTTACGACTTATTTCATATTTTTTTCATTTATAATTTTATTTTTTTAAATTTGATATAAATTTAACTAGTTCAATTTGATTATTATTATTTTTTTGACATTTCTTTTTTCCTTTCTTTTTTTGTACTAAAAAAATTGTATTATTCGAAGACACAATAATATAAATAAAAAAATCTCCTAAAAATTTTTTTATAAAGGAGATTTCTCGTTCAACAAATAAAATAACTTAATTTTTTTATAAATTTCCATAATCTTGGAAATAAAAGAGTTGCTACAATTGCTTTTAACATATCTCCAGGAATAAAAGGAAGTACACCAGCCATAAATACATTTTTAATAGGCACAAATAATATCAATACTAATGCACCTAATGCCAAAATAACGGCACTGGCAAGTAACAATGAAAGAAATGTCTTCACATAAGATTTTGCAATACCTTTATCAGATAAAAATCCTAAAATTACTGTAGCTGCAATATATCCTAAAATGTATCCTCCTGTTGGTGAAAACAATGAACCTGCTTTAAATCCAGCAAAAATTGGAGCTCCCAAACTACCTGCTGCAACATATGAAAGCACAGTTGCTGTTCCCAATTTTCTACCATATAATAACGCCATTAATATTACTCCAAACGATCCTAGCGAAATAGGTACAGGAGTAAAATAAAGCGGTATTATAAGTTGTGACATTATTGATAAAAATACAACTCCACTCAATACTAAAAAAGTACTCTTTAAAAATTCTTTTTCTGTTGTTTTAATTTTTATACTATTACTTAAAAAATTTTGTTTCATAAAAATACCTCCACTATTTTTAATTTTATATTATTATAACATATGTTATTTATGGCATTATAACACCTGCTATAAAAAAAGTCAATAAATTTTTTTTAACGAACACTTTAATATCACTAAATAATACATTAATAACCCAAGTGCAACAAAAAAATCAAAAAAATTTTTTTATTCAGTTTAAATTCATTTAAAAAAATTTATTTTTTTATGTTAAGATTAATTATCTTAAAAAAATATTATATTTTAATTTTAGAAAAATAATTAGAAAAAAATAAAAAGATATAAATCAAATAACTAATAATTTTTTTCATTTAAATAGAGAAGGAGAAGTGATACAATTGAAACTAACAAATTATATTTTTTTCTATAGATAAATTCTTTTTAAACATTTATCATACAATTCAGATTTTAGCATTTTTAAATATTCAGAAAGCACTGAAAAAAATTTTTTTCGTTTTATTACTAAATTTGGAGAAGGATATTTTGAATTGTTACTTACAATTGTATTACTATCATTCTTTTTAAGCAATAAACAGAAATATAATTTTTTTAAAAAAATATATTTTAGCAATAATTTTTTTACTTTGCTTTTCGACTCAAATTACAGTGAATATAATGAAAGTATTATTCGCAAGAGCAAGACCGTCAATAACTATAAATCCTGATAAATTTTATGGAATTATGACTTTGATTAAAAAAATAGTTCATTTTGGAAAGGAAGTTATGTATCTTTTTCCATCAGGACATACAATTACTATTTGGGGAACAATTTGGATTTTATCTTTTATTATAAAAAAAGTAAAGCAATAAAAAAATACCGTTATTCATCTTAGGAATTTTAGTAGGAATGAGCCGTATTTATTTGGTACGTCATTGGAGCAGTGATGTTGTTGCAAGTGTTATTCTTTCATATTTTTATCGCAAAATTTGTGCATAAAAAAATATTTGGAAATAAAGCTAAAAAAAGCAAGACCAATTTTTTTGTTCCATATTACAGAAAAACTAACTATTGGAATTTTTTTAAAAAGAAAAAGTTGCCTAATTTAGAATACTTTTAATAAAAAGATAGCAAGAAGTCTCCTACTTCTACAAGTGGGAGATGAATTGCTTTTTATTGAAAAAAAGGATACATCCATGATATAATTTTTTTGTATAAAAATATCGAAGAGAAGTTATAAATAATAAAATTTCTAAAGAAATAATTAGAAATAATATTCAAAAATCAAAAGGAGGTGTAATTTTTGTGAAATATAATTTAGCATTCAAATACAGAATTTATCCAAATAAAGAGCAAGAATTGTTGATAAACAAGACTTTTGGATGTGTCCGTTTTGTTTACAATACGATTTTGTATACTGCGAATAAAATTTTATGAAGAAACTGGAAAAAAATAAAAATAATTACACCTGCCAGTTTGAAAGAGTGAAAAATCAATTTTCTAAAAAGAAGTAGACAGTCTAGCACTTTTCAAATGCTCAATTGAATGTAAAACGATCGTTTACGAATTTCTTTTCAAAAAGAGCAAAAGTTTCCAAGATTCAAATCTAAAAAAGAATAGTGTTAAAAGTTATACGACAAATTGTGTGAATAATTCGATCCGAATTGAGGAAAACAAATATTTAGTTTTTGCCAAAATTGAAAAAAAGTTAAATTAAAATATCATAGAGAAATACCGAAGGATTACAAGATAAAGTCAGTAACATTGACAAACAGTAATGGAAATTACTATGTTTCTATCTTGACAGAATTTGAAAAAGAAATTCAAAAAATCCAAGTAATGATAAAGTGATTGGACTTGATTTTTTTCAATGTCTGAATTATTTGTCAGTTCTGAAAAACCAAAGAGCTGATTATCCAAAAATATTTTTAGGATGTTGGAAGAAGAATTAAAAAAATTACAGAAATCATTATCGAGAAAAGTGAAATTTTCTAAAAAAATTGGTATAAGCAAAAAAGCGAAAAATATCAAAATTGCATGAGTATATCAAGAAATTGTCGAAGAGATTTTTTTGCATAAATTGTCGAAAAAAATTGTCTGAAACGTATAATGCTGTGGTTGTTGAGGATTTGAATATGAAAGGGATAAGTCAGGCATTAAATTTTGGTAAAAGTGTAGGAGATAATGGATGGGGAATGTTTTTGAGGATGCTTGAGTATAAACTGATGTTTTTAGGGAAACAATTTTTGAAGATAGATAAGTGGTTTCCATCATCGAAAAACTTGTAGTAAATGTGGAAATGTTAAAGAGAAACTGGAATTATCAGAAAGAAGTTATAAATGTGAGTGCTGCGGGATTGAAATTGATAGAGATTACAATGCGGCATTGAATATAAAAAAAATTGGAAAATTGATGTTGGAATATTAGGAAAATAAAAAAAGACAGGGCAGGGACTGCCCGAAGAGCTTGGTAAATATATTTGGCTAGCAAAAGCAGATACTTCCCAAGAAGCTCCCGCTTCTAAAAAGCGGGAGTAGTTCACCTAACTTTCTCAAATTGTAAAGAATTGTTTAGAAAAATAAATTTTTTTAATTTAATTTATTATTAAATATTTTTTTAAAAGCCGATTTGTTTGATATACAAATGAAAAAAATTTATATAGGATAAATAACTCTGATAATACAAAAAGTCAATATTTATTGGCTTTTTTTAAATTATATATAATATATATGCAATCATAAAAAAATATATATTATATATCGTTGACACAATTTACGATTGGTATTATAATTAATACATAGTTGAAAATTAAATTAGAGGAAATTATGTTTGGAGGACAAAAAAATGGGTATGAGTTTAACGTACAAGATTTTGAAAAAAAATCTTCTAAAAGGAGAATTAAAAGCAGGTAACGAAATCGCCGTAAGAGTTAATCAAACACTTACACAAGATTCCACGGGAACGATGGCGTATTTACAACTAAATGCAATGAATGTTGACAAAGTAGCAACGGAAATTTCTGTAGCTTATGTCGATCACAATATGTTACAATCAAGTTTTGAAAATGCAGATGATCATGAATTTATTAAAACATCAGCTGAAAAAGCATAATATTGTTTTTTCAAAACCTGGAAATGGGATTTGTCATAGATTGCATTTGGAAAGATTTGGTAAACCAGGAAAAATATTGATTGGTTCAGACAGTCACACACCTACTGGTGGAGGACTTGGAATGCTTGCAATTGGAGCAGGTGGACTTGATGTTGCGATTGGTATGGCAAGAGGACTTTATTATTTGAAAAGTTCCAAAAAGTTTATAACATCGAACTTAGAGGGAAAATTACAACCTTGGGTATCAGCTAAGGATATAATTTTATATGTTTTAAAAAGAATTGACAGTAAAAAGGTGGAGTTGGATTTGTAATGGAATATACTGGAGAAGGTATAAAATCACTATCTGTTGAGGATAGAGCCACTATTACAAATATGGGAGCTGAATTAGAGCTACAACTTCAATTTTTCCCAAGTGATGAAAAATACTAAGACTTTCTTGGAAAAAAACAATCACGTGGAGAAGATTTTTGTAGAATTATTGCCTGATGAGGATGCAGTTTATGATGAAAAAAATTAGTTGTTAATTTGGATGAATTAGTGCCACTTGCAGCTTTTTCCTCATAGTCCTGATAATGTGCATGAAATTCCAAAAAGACAAAAAAATTGAAAGTTGATCAAATTGCAATTGGTTCATGTACAAATTCATCTTATTCAGATTTTATGAAACTTGCAGCAATTTTTAGATGGGAAAAAAAGTTCACCCAGATGTGAGTCTTGTTTTATCGCCAGGTTCAAGTAATATTATGAAAATGATTTCAGAAAATGGAGCATTGGCTAAATTTATAGCAGCTGGTGCAAGATTACTAGAAGCTGCGTGTGGACCTTGTATCGGAATGGGACAAGCACCAAAAAAACAGATGGAATCTCACTTAGAACATTTAACAGAAACTTCAAGGGAAGATGTGGAACAATGAGTGCTGGAGTTTACTTTAGTTAGTACAGAAACAGCTGCTGCATCAGCAATTACAGGATATTTAACAGATCCAAGAGAATTGGGGGCAGAAATTATCATTGATGAGCCAGAAAAAAATTTGAAGTTTCAGATAATTATTTCATTTTCCCAAATCCTAATGAAGATGAGGCGAAAAAAAGAAAGAGAATCTGTAAAAATTGTTATGGGACCCTAATATTAAGCCATTCCCAATTGGAGAAGAATTAAAAGACAGCTTTACTAAAAAAGTTATTTTAAAAACAGGAGATAACATTACAACAGATGATATTTGTCCATCGAATGCTGCATTATTGCCATTCCGTTCAAATATTCCTAAATTATCTGAACACTGTTTTGAAACAATTATTCCAGATTTTCAAAGAAAGAGCTGAAAAAAATGATGGTGGAATTGTTGTCGGTGGAGAAAAATTATGGACAAGGTTCTAGCCGTGAACATGCTGCATTATTACCACTTTATCTTGGTATAAAAGCTGTTATCGCAAAATCATTTGCAAGAATTCACAAAGCAAACTTGATTAACAGTGGAATTATACCGTTAGAATTTGAAAATGTAGAAGATTACAACAATATAGATGAATATGACGAATTACAATTATCAGATATTCCAAATTCATTGATAAATGGAAGATTTATTGTTAAAAAAATCTTACTAAAAAAATATCGAATTTCCTGCTAAATTCAATGGTTCAGAAAGAGAACTTAAAAATATTGAAAATTTGGTGGATATTTGAAATTCGCTACAAGTGATGAATTTTTTTGAGTTAAAACGTGAATAACAGTAGTTCTAATTTGATTTTGAGTTAAAGAATTTTCGAATAAATTAGCTCTTTATTTAAAACTAGAATTACTGTAATTTATATAAAAAAATAATTTAGAAAGAGTGGAAGATAATATGAAAAAAATTACATTAATACCTGGAGATGGAATTGGATATGAAATCTCTGAAAGTTTAGTAAAAAAATCTTTGATGCAGCGAAAGTTCCTGTGGAATTTGAAACTGAAAATGCTGGATCGGATGTTTATGAAAAAAACTGGAGAACTTATACCTGAAAGTCTTTATGAAAGCGTTGAAAGAAACAAAAATTGCAATAAAGGGGCCTATTACTACACCAATTGGAAAAAGGTTTTTAGAAGTATAAATGTGTATCTTAGAAAAAAATACGATTTGTACACAAATTTTAGACCTTCTAGAAATTTGCCTGGAATTGAAACTCGATATGATAATATTGATTTGGCTATTTTCCGTGAAAAATACTGAAGGAATCTATATTGGTGAAGAAAAATATGAAAATGAAGAAAAAAACTAGTGCAATTGCTGTGAAAAAGAATTACGAGAAAAGGAAGCGAAAAGAATTATTAGAAGTGCTTTTTGAATATGCAAAAGAATAATGGAATTTCGAAAAGTTACAGTTGTTCATAAAGCAAATATTTTAAAAATTCACTGATGGAATGTTTTTTTGGATATTGCAAGAGAAATTTCAAAAGAATATGAAAAATATTGAGCTAGAAGAACTTATTATTGACAATATGTGTATGCAACTTGTTACAAATCCTGAAAGATTCAAAGTAATTGTTACAATGAATTTATATGGAGATATTTTTATCTGATTTAGTAGCTGGACTTGTTGGAGGACTTGGAGTTGCACCTGGGGCTAATATTGGAGATGATATCGCTATTTTTTTGAGGCAGTACATGGATCAGCACCAGACATTGCAGGACAAAAATAAAAGCAAATCCGCTTGCATTGCTACTTTCTTCAATCGAAATGTTAAAAATATTTAAAAACTTGATGATTTTGCTAAAAAAATATTGAAAAAGCTATTTTAAAAAAACATTAACTGACGGTTGTAAAACAGCAGATTTAGGTGGAAATGCTACAACTACTGAATTTACAGATAAAATTATTGAAAATCTGAAATAAGGAGTTGGTGAAAACATGAAAACTGATTTTATTAATGAGCTGGGAGTTATGTTTACCGAGAATAATTCTATTTCAGACGATATTTATAATAAATTAAATGTAAAAAGAGGTCTTAGGAATAAAAAAATGGGACAGGAGTTCTTGTTGGATTAACAAAAATTGGTTCTGTTTTAGGATACTCAATCGATAAGGACGGAAAAAAATTCCAGCAGACGGAAAAACTTTATTATCGTGGTATTTCTATTGAAAAAACTTGTATCTCTATTTAAAAAAAGGAAAAAAACTTTTTGCTTTGAAAAAAACAATATTTTTATTGCTTTTTTTGGTAAAGTTCCTTCTAATTTTGAATTAAAAAAATGTTTATCAGTACTTTGAAAGAATACCAGCATTTGCCAGATGAGTTTATCGAAGATTTCATATTGAGAAAACCGAGTACAGATATAATGAATCAACTTCAACGTTCTGTCTTGTGTCTTTATACTTTAGACGAAAAATCCAGATGATGTTAGTCTTTCAAACTTGATTGATCAATCTTTAAATTTGATTGCAAAAATTTCCTAGCCTTCTTGTTTATTGTTATCAAGCGTGTAATTACAAGCATTTTAATAAGAGTTTGATTATTCATAATCCAGTGGAAGAATATAGCATTGCACAAAAATGTTCTTCACATGCTTAGAAGCGACAATCAATTTACAGAATTAGAAGCTGAAGTTTTAGACTTGATTTTTAGTTATCCATGCAGAACACGGAGGAGGAAACAACTCAACTTTTTACTTCTCATGTTGTTTCTTCAACTAGAACTGATACATATTCGTCGATTTCTGCCTCAATTGGAGCCTTGAAAGGACCTATGCACGGTGGAGCAAATTCGATGGTTACAAAAAAATGGTGGAAGATATTAAGAAAAATACTAATCCATATGATGAAGTTAAATTAAAAAGAATATTTGAAAAAAATATTTAATAAAGAGGTATTTGATAAAAAAAGGTAGAATTTATGGTATGGGACATGCTGTCTACACATTTCGGATCCTCGTGCTGTATTATTAAAGAAAAAAAGGCTTATGAATTAGCGAAAAGAAAAAAATGCACTTGAAGAATTTGAGTTATTTTCAAATATTGAAAAAAACTTACAAAAGAAATTGGAAAAGAGACTAAAGGAAAAAAATTTTCGAAATTTGTGCAAATGTTGATTTATATTCAGGATTTGTATATAAACTTTTGAAATATTCCACAAAAATATTTTTACCCCACTTTTTTTGCTCTTGCTAGAATTGCTAGTTGGAATGCGCATAGAATGGAACAAATTTTAGTTGATAAGAAATTAATCAGACCAGCTTATAAGGCAATCGATGAAGATGGGAAATGTTTTGTTATAAATTTTTTTAAATAGCAGAATAATTATTAATTTTTTTACAAGGGTAATATAAAATAGAATTTTTATTTTTTTAAGTGGGTTTAGTATAAGATGGGGAGAAAGTTTTGTTCTCCTTGTTTTTTTATTATAAATTGATTTTTATTTATCCTAGCCATTGTTATTTTTTTCAATTTTTTTGAGATATAATAAAAATGATGTTTCTTGAAAGGAGATATGTCTGTGAGCAAATATAAAGAGGTTTATAATGATATAAGGGAAAAAAATTACAAACGGAACGTTCAAGGCAAGAGAATTTTTTTAGAAAGTGAGTCTGAACTGGCACGTAAATATTCGTATTCTAAAGATACAATAAGAAAAAGCGCTTTCTATGCTTGAATTGGATGGATATATTCAAAAAAATTAAAGGGAAAAAAATTCAATGGTCTTGGAAAATGGACGGTTTAAAAAAACAGCTTATCAAATCTTAGGACTTCAAAGGAACTTAACAAAATTGAAAAATATTGATATTGCTACTAATTTGGTTGAATTGGATGTTGTTAGTGGAATTAAGGAAATTATGGATATTTTTGAAGTATCTGAAGATGTTTTCGTTTTATAAGGTTTCACGTATTCGTATTTTTGGATGGGAGAAGCTCTTGAGTATGAAACAACTTATTTTGATAGAAGGATTGTTCCGTTTCTGGATAAAAAAATTGCAGAAAAATTCAACTTATGATTATCTTGAAAAAAATTACATCTAAAAATATCCCATTCACGACGTGAAATAAAAATTTAGATATGCAACTGAAGATGAACAAAAAAATATGGATTTAAAGGATTTTTAATGCGGTTATCGTAATTGAAAGCCACACTTACTTGTCTAATGGAACACTATTTCAATATGGAGTAAATTCCTACAGACCAGACAAGTTTGTATTTTCAACAGTAGCGAAAAGATAGGTTGGTGAAAATTTGTGAGAATTTTAGTAATTGAAGATGAAAAAAATTTGAATGATATAATTGTTAAAAGATTAATTTTGGAAAAATATGGTGTTGACACTTGCTTTAATGGAAATGATGCGCTTGAATATATTTTTTCAACTGAATATGATGTTATTGTATCGGATATTATGCTGCCTGGAATAGATGGATTTGAGATTTTAAAGAGAATAAGAGAAAAAGGGATAAAAACGCCAGTTTTACTGCTTACTGCATTAGATGGAATTGAAGACAGGGTAAAAGGGCTTGATTATGGAGCTGATGACTATTTGGTAAAACCATTTGCATTTGATGAACTGATGGCTAGAATAAGAGTGCTTTTTACGAAGAAATTCAACAAACGGAAATTCCAATGCAAGTAATATATTTTCAATTGCAAATTTAACGGTAAACTGTAATTCTCACGATGTTTTTCGTGATGATGTCCCAATAAAACTCTCAACAAGGGAATTTACAATTTTGGAATATATGATAAGAAATAAGGAAAGAGTATTATCTAGGAGCAAATTGAACAGCATATATGGAATTATGACTATGAAGGCGGTACAAATGTTATTGATGTCTACATTAGATATTTAAGAAAAAAAATTGATAAGGATTTTGAGCCTAAATTAATTCATACGGTTCGTGGGATTGGCTATGTTCTGAAAGTTGAGTAAATTAAAAGTTAAATCAATTTATTATTTAGAATAAAAAAATAAAAAAATTTAAAAATAGGAAAAGTAAAGGTATGAAGAGATTTGTTAATAGTAATTGGATACAGTTAAAAAAATAGGTCTGTGGTATATGGGAATTATGATTCTGCTTGTAATTTCTTCATTGTATATTGTATTTTATATAAGTGAAAATATTATTCATTCAAGCGTGCGAACTTATTTAAAGGATGTTGTAATTCATAGGCTGGACTATTTAACGATAAAAAAATGGAGAAATTATAATTGACAGTAATTTTGATACAATGATTCAGAATGTAGAAATTTCCATTTATGATAAGGATTTTAAATTTCTTTATGGAAATTCTCCAAATGGATTTGAGATGGATAATAAAAAAAGTCGAAGGATGATAAAATTATAATTGTAAGAAGTCATAATCAAAAGTGGTATGTTTACAATAAAATGATTAATCTTGGAAGTTATGGAAAAAGTATGGATTCGAGGAGTAATGCCTAATATTGGACAGTCTAGTGCCATTGAAACGGTCATTCATATTTCTTTTATAATTTTGCCGTTTTTTCTTATACTTTCAGCAATTGGAGGATATATTATTACAAAAAATGCCTTTACGCCAATTAAAAAAATTAGAAAAATTGCAGAAGAAATTAATGAGGGAATGACTTGTCACAGCGGATTGACCTTGGAAAAAGGCGATGATGAACTTCACACTCTTGCAAAATACTTTTGACGTGATGTTTGACAGGCTTCAGACATCTTTTGAAAATGAAGTGCAGTTTACTTCAGATGTTTCCCACGAATTGAGAACTCCGATTACAGTTATACTGACACAGTCGGAATATGGAAAAAATCATATAAAATCAATTGAAGAAGCACAAAGATCCTTTGGAATCATTGAAAAGGAAGGGCAAAAAATGTCAAAACTGGTGTCACAGTTACTGACTCTGGCACGTATGGAACGTGGAAAACAGAAATTGAATCTGGAAAATATCAATTTAAGTGAGCTGCTGGAAATGACTGTGGAAACTCAAATTTGCGCTGCAGAAGCTAAAAATATAAAATTTGTCACAAAAATTGTTCCAGAAATTTATGCAAAGATTGATGAAATGATGATTATACGAGTTTTTACAAATTTGATTTCAAATGCAATTTCCTATGGAAAGCAAAAATGGAACAGTTATCGTTGAATTATTTTTTTAGATGAAAAATAAAAAAATAAAATTATTAGCAGAATTTCTGATGATGGAATAGGAATTCCAAAAAAATGAACTGGATAAAAATATGGCTGCGATTTTATCAAGTAGATCCATCCAAAAGTGGCGATAATTCAGGACTTGGACTTTCTATGGTAAAAAAATTATAGAGCTGCATAATGGAGAAATTTTTTTGTGGAAAGTGAATTTGGATTGGGAACAACTTTTACAGTAATTTTGTAAATAAAAAAACTAAAAAAACAGGGAAGAGTTAGTTGACAAAAAAATAACAAAAAAATTTATTACTCTGAAATGCCAATTAACAGATTAATAGATATATAGAACTAAAAAAATGAAAAGTTCTCATTTTTTTCTTTAATGTTTATATGGTATTATTAAACTGTCAGAAAAGAATGATACATAGCTCAACTTAAAGTATCAGACTTATTTACTCGAGTAAAAGCAGTTTAAATAATTAATGTAAAAATGAAAAAAATATACTAGTATTATGAGAAATATAGAAATTTTAGTAACTGTATATCTATGAGGAAAAATGTAAAATTATAGATAAATGGACTGTAGGAATTATTTAAAAACAGAAGGGAGGCAGGCTTGTGAAAATCAGATTTTTTTAAAAATGACATTACTTGGAATGTTATTAGCCAGTTTACTAGTTTTTTTCCGATTGGAAAGGAAAGAAAAAAAGTGAATGTAATCAAGGCAAAAGCAGATTGCTCTAGCCAAAGTTCCCGGAGCGACATTTGCGAATGTTCTTGAATTTGATACGGAAGATAATGGATTTTATAAGGGTAAAATTAATTATCGAAATGTTGCTTATAATTTTTGAAATAGATATTTACACTGGAAAAAAATAATTAATTGGAGTGAAGAAAAAAAGTAGTAATAAATAAAAAAAGAGTTTATGGAGAAAATGATATGATAAATAGAATAATAAAAAAAGGAAGTTTTAACTATATAGTTACTTTAGCAATATTTCTTATTTCTGTCAGTTTTTTTGACAAGGGAAGTGTTATTGATCAAAGAAATGAAATAAAACTGGTGCCGAAAAATTAATATAAAAAAACTTCTGATACACAAATAACACCAAATAGAGCAAAGGAAATTGCATTGGCACATGCTGGAGTTTCAGAAGCAGCCGCTAATTTTTAAAAAAATTAAATTGGATAATAAAAAAATGGAAAAATCTGTTTATGAAATAGAGTTTATTGCAAACAATGCTAGATATGAATTTATTATTGATGCAAAAAAGCGGTTCAATAATAAAAATTTGAAAAAAAGATAGTTAAAGTAAATTGAAAAAAATTAGAATATAAAAAAATAAATTAGAAAATATAGATTAAAAATGTGAAAAAAATGAAAAAAATTAAACAGTAAAAAAATAAAGACTATTTAAAATTTTTAAAAAATAGTCTTTTTGTTAAGAAAAATAATACTAAATCCCGTTTAAAAAAATAGAAACTAGATTTTATATTAATTGCTAACAGCGGGATCTTTATCCCTTGCAAATAGGATTTATAACTAGTCTTATATTTAAATGGGAAATAGTATAAGTTATTTATTATTACATTATTCCAAGATAAGCAGCACCTAAAAATTCCTGCATCATTTCCAAGAGTAGCTGTGGCAAGTTTTAAATTTTTCAAGAGTTGATGGGAATGCAACATCTTTTTAATTTTTTTCTTTTACACGGTCAAATAAAAATATCTCCAGAAAGTGCAACTCCACCACCAATTACAACAATTTCAGGATCTAATGTGCTGAGCAAGTTTCCAATACCGAAAGCCAATTTTTCAGCTTCGTAATCTACAATTTCAAGTGAAAATTTATCATTTTCTTTAGCGGCATCAAATACATCTTTTGCTTCCAATTCTCTGCCTTTTGTCATTTCATAAAGTAAATTTTGCTTGTTTACTGCAAGACGGCTGTTTGCTTCACGGATTATTCCAGTAGCAGAAGCATAGGCTTCCCAGCATCCCTTTTGTCCGCATCCGCATAATTTTCCATTTAGTTCAATTTTTATATGTCCAACTTCTCCACCAGCTCCGTTTTCTCCACTGACAAGTTTTCCATCTACAATAATTCCGCCACCAATTCCAGTTCCGATAGCAAGTCCTAATACATTTTTTTATATCCTTGAGCAGCACCTTTTCCACATTTCTCCAAGTGTGATAACGTTGACATCATTATCAACTTTTACTGGCTTTCCAAGATTTTTTTCAAATTCTAATGCAAGGTCAACTCCATTTTTCCAAGGGAAATTTGCCCAGAATTTAACAATTCTAGAATTTAGCATAGGGACCTGGAACTCCTACACCAACTGATAAAACATCATCAAAGCTGATGTTGCTTCCTTCAATTTGAGTAAGCAAAAATTTTTGACAATCTTTGAATTGTTTCTGAAAAATCCTTCCATTGAATCGGTTTTTACAATAGTTTTAAAAAAATAATATTACCTTTTTCATCTACAAGTCCAATTTTTTTGTGTTAGTTCCTCCTAGATCAATTCCTACGTAGTATTTCATAAGTCCTCCTAATTAATTATAATTTTTTTATATTTTTTTATTTTATTTAAAAATTAAATAAATTATTATACTAATATTAGTCTACCCCATTTATTTGGCATTGTCAATATTAGGGCCTTACTTTTTGTGCCATTTCTTTTGATTTTTTTCTGTACAGGCTTTAACTGCTTCCATTACAGTTCCTCTGAATTTACCATCTTCTAATACTTTTTAGAGCAGCAATTGTAGTTCCGCCAGGAGAAGTCACCTCATCTTTTTAAAAATACCTGGATGTTTTTTGTTTCAAGCATCATTTTAGCAGAACCTAAAAACAGCTTGAGCAATAATTTCATAAGCCTTATCTCTAGGCATTCCTTCTAAAAACTCCGCCATCAGCAAGAGCTTCTATAAACACATAGACATATGCTGGAAGAGAACCGCTAATTCCAGTATAAACATGCATAAGTTTTTCATCGATTTCTATACTTTTTCCAAAACTGTTCAGCAATTTAAAAATAACTTTCTTTTCATTTTCTTCAATGTTTGAATTAAAGGAAACAGCCGTCATTCCCTCCATAACCTGAGCAGGCGTATTTGGCATAGTTCTTACCACTTTTTTATCACTTCCAATAATTTTTTCAATAAAGTCAATACTAATTCCAGCTGCAATTGACAAAATTATAGTATTTTCATCCAGTTTATCTTTAATTTTTTTCAAAACTATCGGAATAATATTTGGTTTTACTGAAAGAATAATAATATTACTTTTTTTCCACAAGCTCATTTTCAGTTTCAGCCCTTTTCACACCATATTCCTTCACTAATTTTTCAACTTTTTCTTGATTTAAGTCAAAAACAGCTACATCATCACTTAAAAGAAAAATTAGAAGTTGTAACACCTTTTTAAAATTGAACTTCCCATATTTCCAGCTCCAATAATTCCTAATTCCATTTTGAATCAGCTCCTTTTTTTATTTTTTTCTTTTTCTATCTCATCTATCTCATCTATCTCATTTTTTTCTTTTTCAATCTTTTGATTTGAAAAATTTTCTTACTTTTTTTATAAACAGTTTCATTAACTCCCAATTTTAAATTCACAAGGCATGCAATCACAAAAAAAGTAATCTGAAAGTCTATTTATATATTGAAATCCAATTTTGTTTATATCTTCGCCTGCTTCAATTACAGCGGCCATTTTTTTCTCTCAAGATTCCGTGTACTTGCCCGAATCGAGATGAAACATGCTTGAAATCTTGCTCCCGCCTGGAATTATAAAAATATTCTAATTTAGGGAAGCAAAGGGAATATATTCATCCATCCTTTGCTCAAGCCATTTTACATCATCAATTTTTTGCTTATATTCTCGCAGTCTGTCAGGTGTTGCAAGATCACTTCCACAGTCAAATAACTGCTGCTGAATATTTTCACATTCCTTGCGGATTTCTCCTAAAATTTTTATTTAATTTATCATTTTCACGAATTTCAGCCACAATTACCCCAAGCAACGAGCAAACTTCATCCATCTTTCCATACGCTTTTACCCTAACGTGAGTCTTGCTGACTCGTTTTCCGCCATAAAGCCTTGTAAATCCTTCATCGCCGTATTTTGTGTATATTTTCATAAATTCTCAACTTTCTTTATATGAAATTTTTAGTTTTAAAGTTTTTCCAGCAGTCCGACAACTTCAATATGTGCGGTTTGCGGGAACATATCCACAGGTGTAATTTTCTTCAATACATACCCATTTTCAGTCAAAATCTTCACATCCCGTGCAAAAGTCGCAGGATTGCAGGAAATGTAGACAATTTTTTCAATTTTATTTTTTATGACACTTTTTAAGGCAATTTCTTCAATTCCACGTCTTGGCGGGTCAAAAACGATCGCTCCAATATTTTCTCTTTTTAGAATTTTTTTGGCAGTTCCTTTTTCAACTTTTCCATTTGCAAATTCCACATTTTGAATGGAATTTTCGTGGGATGTTAATTTTGCTGCAAGAGTAGAACTTTCAACACTTTCAATTCCAATAACTTTTTTTATATTTTTGGAAAGCATCATTGCGATTGTTCCAGTCCCTGAAAATGCGTCAATTACTGTTTTTTTCATAAATTTTTGCCATTATTTTTTTGTTATTTTTTTCTTCATTTAAAAAAATTCAATCGCTGTGTCATAAAGTTTAAGTGCCTGTTTTTTTATTAATTTGGAAAAAAATGAATTTGGATAAATTTTAAATTTTAATCCTTCCATTTCCTCTTCCAAATACTGGCTTCCAAATAAATGAATATTTTTTTCCTAAAAATCACGTTATTTTGTTCAGTTTTTACGGAAATATAAACTGACTTTATGCACTCATTTTCATCATACATTTCTTCCAGTACTTTTTGAAAGCTGATTATATTGGGAATTTTTTTATTTACGATAACAATTATCATAACTTCATTCTTTTCATTATTTCTAACCATTATTTGCTTCAAAAATCCCAGTGTTATTAATTTCATTAAAAACTTTAAATTCTTTTTGTACCTGAAAAAAACTATTTACTTTTTGTAAAAATTTATCAATAATCATTTTTGCAATTTCTGATTTTAAGAGGCTTTCTTTAGCCAGAAAAACATTGTGGGATTTTCTAGAATAAAATCCTGTTTGAATAATCCCATCCTTTTTAAAAAATGGCTCAGCCGTTTTATTTCGATAATTAACCTTTTCATCACTTCCAATAATTTTTCCCAACTTGTACATTCTCCAAATCAATTCCTGAAATTTTTGTGAGAACTTCTTCAAGCATTTTATCCTTATACTCAAGCTGTTTTTCATACTTTAACATCCCAAAGTCACAGCCATCGAAAATCTTCAAAACTAACTTTGGATAAATCTTCAATTCTATCTTTTGACGGCTCAATTATTCTAGTTATCAGCCCTCTAGCATAAGACTTTTTCACGGAAATAATATCAATTTCCAGTTTATCTCCTGGCATGCTCATTGGCACAAATACAGTAAATCCCATCAACTCTTCCAAGACCTTCGCCGCCAAATACTATTTTTTCTATTTCAATTTCCAGCTTTTGCCCAACTTCATAATTATTTTTTTATTTTATTCATCTTATTCCTTTTTTTATTTTAAATATTCTAAAATATTTTTTTCAATTGTAATCCCATTCCAATTTTTTTAAACTTTCTTCATCAATATTAAATTTAGGATGGTGCAAATCGTAAATTAATCCCTTTTCTTCCACTCGTGTTCCCAGTCTGAAAAAACATCCAGGAATTTCATTTAAAAAGTAGCTTACATCTTCAACATCCATTCTAGGCTGCTTTTATTAGTTCCAAAGCATTTTTTTACCATACAAATCAACAATGTTATTTTCCACTCTTTCTGTCATTTCATCATTATTAATTACAGGTGCATAGCCACGTACAATATCAACATTTGCTGTTCCGCCTAATGCTTCTACAAATTTAGGCAAGTCTCTTTCCAATGTTTCAATTATAAATGTTCGTGTTTCTTCAGACATTGTTCTAGCTGTTCCCTTCATTTCTACTTTGTCACAGACAACATTATCAGCAAAACCTCCATTAAATGCCCCAATTGTAATTACAGCCTCTTCTCTTGGGTCAATTCTTCTGCTGACAATAGATTGAAGATATTCCATAACTTTTGCACCGATTAAAATTGCATCAATTCCCTTGTGAGGCAATGCGGCATGAGCTGAAACTCCATTTATTGTAAGATGTATTCTTGCTGATGAAGCGTGTGCCTTTCCATATTTTAATCCAATTTTCCCAAGTTCTATTTCTGGAGCCATGTGCAATGCAAAAAAAGCATCTATTTTTCTATCTTTTTCCTTTTCAAATTCCAATGCCCCAGCTTTTATCATTCTATCTGATCCCCCAGAAGTTTCCTCTGCAGGCTGGAAGAAAAATCTCGCAGTTCCATGCCATTTATCCTTATTTTCTGCCAGAAACTTTTGCCACTCCAAGTTGAATAGTTATATGTGCATCGTGTCCGCAAGCATGCATTTTCCCAATATTTTTTGACTTGTACTCAACTTCATTTTCTTCCAAAATTGGTAATGCGTCAATATCCGCACGAGTAGCAACTGTCTTATTTTTCATATTTTCTTTGTCATTATAGATTGTCGCAACAACTCCAGTATTTATGATTTCAGAAAAATTCAATACCCATTTTTCTGTCAAAAATTTCTTTATCAATTTACTTGTTTCAAACTCTTCATCCCCAAGTTCAGGGATTTTTCATGAATAGTTCTTCTAACTTTTACCATTTCATCATAAATTTTATCAACATTTTCCTTTATAAATTTATTTATTTCTTGTGAATCCATTTTTTTATCACTCACTTTCTAAAAATATTATGTAACTTAATTATATCAAAAAAATAGTAGCTTTGTAAATTTTTTTGAAAAAAATAAATTGACATAGTAAAAATATTTTAGGAGGAAAAATATTGTTTATCCAATTTCAAAAAGTAGAAAAATATGACAGATGAAGAATTGCAATTAATTTGGTGAACTACTCTCACTTATAGAAAGCCTACGACTTCTTGCTATCTTTTTTTGTTAAAAATATGAAATCAACTAATTCAAATGCTAATATTTTTTTACAAATAACTATTATAATCAAAAATACGAATTACTGGAATGATTTTTTTAGCGATGTACTTGTGAAAATAGAAAAATTTAAGTTTACTAGATGCTAAGAAAAAATTTATATAAATTTGTAAAACACAAATACTCTTGTTTTTTTTACAAAAAAATGTAGGGTACTCTTATAATATAAAAAAATTAATTTTATAATAAATACAATTATGTAATTATAATTGTATAAAATGGAAAAGGATGAAAAAGATGAAAAAAATACGATGCAATAATAATTGGATTTGGAAAAAGGTGGAAAAAAACTTTGGCAGGATTTTTGGCTGGGAAAAGGGTCAGAATGTGGCTTTGATTGAGAAATCGGATAAAGATGTATGGAGGGACTTGTATAAATATTGGGATGTATTCCTACGAAAAACTTGTTGACAGTACAAAAGTTCTTAAAAAAATAAAGGGTTAAATGGTATTGAGGAAAAAGAAAGATTTTATGAGAAAGTATAAATAATAAAAAAATAAATTGATTGGTGCATTGCGTGGAAAAAAATTATGAAATGCTGGCTACAAAGGAAAAATATTGATATTTATGATGGATTTGGAAGTTTTGCTTTCAAAAAAATGTGGTTAATATTGAAAAGTAATGGGGAAAAATGTTCAGATTGAAGGAGAAAAGATATTTATAAATACAGGTTCGACTACGATAATTCCCTGGTATAAAAGGGACTTAAAGAAAGTAATCATGTTTATACAAGCACTTCAATTATGGAACTAAAGGAACTTCCTAAAAAAATTGACTATTTCTGGGAGCAGGGTACATTGGATTGGAATTTGCTTCGATGTATGCTGATTTTTGGGTCAGAAGTTACGGTTATTGATTTGGCACAAAAGACTTATGCCTAGAAGATGAAGAAATTGCTGATAGGGCAAAGGCTATATTTGAGGCAAAAGGGATTAAATTTTTACTGGAATCAAAAATTGAGGAAATTATTGACAAAAATGGAAAAGGATATGTGCAAATTTCACAAGGAGCAGACAAGAGCGAGATTGAATCAGATGCAATTCTTGTGGCAATCGGAAGAAAACCTAATACAGAAGGTCTTAATCTAGAAGCAGCAGGAGTAAAAACTGATGAAAAAGGTGCAGTTATAGTTGATGAAACATTGAAAACAACAGCTGACAACATTTGGGCAATGGGAGATGTGAAAGGCGGACTTCAATTTACATATATTTCTCTTGATGACTTTAGAATAATAAGGGATAATCTTTACAATGGAGGAAATAGAACAGTAAATCGACAGAAATGTAATTCCATACAGTGTATTTCGTAAATCCGCCATTATCAAGAGTTGGAATGACTGAAAGCGAAGCGATTGCCAAAGGATATGAAGTAAAAAAACAGGAAGACTTGAAGCAATGGCAATTCCAAAAAGCAAAAAAATAGAAGGTGTAACAGATGGACTACTTAAAGCAGTTGTAGATGCAAAAACAGATAAAATACTGGGATGTACTTTATTATGCAACACTTCCCACGAAATGATAAACATTGTTGCAGCGGCTATGAAAGCTGAACAAAAATATACATTCCTAAAAGATATGATATTTACTCACCCTACAATGAGTGAGGCTTTGAATGATTTATTTGGAAGTGTGAAATAAAGAAAAATAGAAAATATTTTAGTTAAAAATTTATGAATTTTTATGAAGTAATAAAAATACTACAAAGAATGGAGAATAAATGGGCGAGTTTTTTTAATAATTATGGGATTAGTAGTATTTTATAATCTATTTAAGATTATTTTTAATATTATAAGTAATTTTTTTAAAAGAAAAAAAGGTAAAAAAGTTTTTTGAAAATTGATTTAATTTCTGAAATAATTTATTTTTAGATGGATAAATTTGATGAGAAATGCAATTATTTTAGTACCTAGCAAATATTTCATTCAGTTTTTACTATGTTGCTATTTTAATATTTTTGATAAATAAAAGAGACAAAAATTCATAATTATATTTTTATTTTCGATAATAACGATTGATATAATAATTGTTTTATTTCTTCTAAATATGCTAAAATTATATCTTATTACGGTCATTACGATAATTGTGTATATTTTTATAATTGTAATTTTAAGAAAAGATGAGATAAATTATGAGATTGTGATATTTAACACTATCTTTAGTCGATATTGAAATATTTTCATATCATATATTGCATTTATAGGATATGCTGTTTCGGCATTTTAAAAAAATAATATAGAATAATAAATAAAAAAATTTCTTCAAATTAAAAATCACGGTTATTAAGATTAACTGTGATTTTTTTGCTATAGATATTTGTGAAAATGTATAAATTTTTTTAAAAGAAATGCTTTAGGAAAAAAAGTGTTGATAAATCACAAGTAATGCAGTATAATAATATTGTTATATACTTTTTGAATTATGAAATTTTTGTAATAGAAAAAAAGATAAAAAAATAAGCCCAACATTAAGGGCTTAAACACAATAGAATTTTACTTTAATATGTTATGCCATATTTTTAGATAAAAATCAAGATGGAAATTAGAAATTAAAGTAATGTTTTTTTAGAAAGGAAAAATTGAAAAAAATGGAAGATATTATTAAAAAAGGTAAATGAATTTTTCAAAAATTAGCACGTGAGAGAGAGTTGACGGAGGAAGAGAAGAAAGAGCGTGAAAAAAATATAGAAAAATGTATATTGAAAAAAATTTAAGGAAAGTGTGAGAGGGCATTTGGACAGTATTAAGATTGTTAGAGTGGATGATAATGGAAATCCCATTGATGATGATGGGAATGTTATTGAGCCTGAAGCGTAAAAAAATAAAAGCAAATTGTGGGAAGGAGTGAAATAAAAAAATTTATGAAATATGATTTAGTTATATTTGATTTAGATGGAACGCTTCTGGATACGTCAAAATCTATTACAAAGACTGTAAATTCAGCGATGGAAGAACTTGGAAAAAAGCAGTATTCTATTGATGAGTGTGTGAAATTTGTTGGTGGTGGAGTTTCAGGGGTTGGCTCGGAATATTTTGGGAAAAAGAGAAGTATACGGATGTAACGAATGAGGAAATGGAAAAAGTTATAAGAAAATATTATGATATTTACTTTGACTATGGTGTTGAGCCTTATGAAGGAATACCTGAATTGCTGGATTTTTTGACAGAAAATCAATATAAAAAAAGGGATTGTGACGAATAAGGATCATGAAACGGCTTTGTCTGCTGTTGAAAAAAAATTGTCGAAATGGAGATTTGATGGGATATTTGGATCGAATGAAAAGGAGTATCCGAATAAGCCGAATCCTTATAATGTTGACAGAATGGCACAAAATTTGGATGTTTCAAAAGATAGAATATTATTTGTCGGGGATATGCTTGTGGATGTAAATACTGCTAAAAATGCTGGAGTTGACATTGTTTACTGCAAATGGGGATTTGGTGAAGTTAAGGGAGAAACTGGGATTAGTGAAGATGTGAAGGTATCTCATGCTAAAGATATTGTTGAAAAGATAAAGGGGAAATAAAAAGTTAAAAAAATTTAAGGAAAAATCACTTTAGTATTTGTATATTAAAGTGTTTTTTTATTTATTTTTAAATTGGGAAAAAATGCTATACATTTGTTGGATAAAAATGATAAAATATATTCAAATTTAGTCAACAAAGTTAAATAGTTTTTATAAAAAAATAACAAAAAGATTAAGAATAGAATAATTGAATAATAGTGGAAAAAAATTATAAATTATGAAAAAAATCAAAAAAAGTTATAAATATAGGCAGGATAATAAGTATGAATAGATTGATAAGAGATTTTGAGAATACAAAATATTTTGGATACATGTTTTTTTATAGAATATGATGGGCAAAAAGTTTGAATCTTTTGATGAAAAATCCAAATAAAAAAAGTGTAAAAAGCAGAATTTAAGAAAAATTTTAGAAAGTAACAAAATCAAGATTTTTAAAAGGAATTCAGCAGGCTGGAAGGACTGATGCAAATGTGAGCGCAAAGGGAAATATTCTTTATATAAATTCCAAAAAAATATTATTGATTTTTCAAAATTAAAAATTTTTTTAGAGACAGAGGGGATGAAAATCAATAAAATAGTAAGAACATTGCCGTTTTTAGAATTTCCGCAAATGATTGAAAAAAAGATATTATATTTACGAATATCCAGAAAAATCTTGTGAAAAAAATAATAAAGAGAATAAGTCAGATTTGTGAGAAAAATTTCTGGGAAAAAGGGATTTTTACGAATTTACTTCAGAAAAAGGGGAAAAAAATTAAAGAATCATATAAGGGAAGTTTTTGTGAAGTATGAGAATGGCAGGCTGTATTTTGCGGGAGATGGATTTTTTTGCCACAGCAGGTGCGGATTATGAGTAATTTCATTTTTAAATAACATAAAGTTTGATATTGAAAAAAATTAAACAATGAAAAACTTTGAAAATAGAAAAATTAGGGATAAAAGACAAGGCGCTTGACGGGAAATATTTGACATTGGAGAAAGTCGAAGTTTCAGAGGAATTGGAGAAAAATCAGTTTTTTTGATGTGGAAAATATTGAAGAACTGATGGCTTTAAAAAAAGTGAGGATTATGGAAAAAAATTTTTGTGAAATTAAATGAAAAAAAGTTTAGAATCAGGAAATTTTTGCAAGTAAAAATAAATGGCTTGAATGAGGAATTAAAAAAATATTGGTGGAATTGCTAAAATTAAAAATTGAGAGAAATGGCTATTTTACAGTATTTTTTTGTTGAAAAAGAAGGATAAAGGGAATTTATTGGGAAAAAAATGGGAAAAAAACATCAGGAAGTTGAAGAAAATTTTTTTGGAGATATAGTTGTGAAGGAAATGTAGAAACTGAGAAAAAAATAGAGAATATATTTCATCTATTTCCTGGCAAAGAATCTCAGGATATTCATTAAATTTTAAGTTTGTGTGGCTATTGAGAATGTCTAGAAAATAAAATTAGATATAAATTGAAAAAAATATGTAAAAGAGGTTGGAAAAATGTATATTATTAGGAAAGCGATGGAGTATTTTAAGCCGAAGATTAATAGGGCTTATATGAATGAGGCTTTGAAAAGGCTGTCAGAAAATGAGAAAAAAATATTTTTGGAAATGTCAGATTATGATAAGTTTCATTCGCTTGAAGTTTATAAAAAAGTGAGAAAAACAGACTTGAAAAATGATGAGAAGTATTTGAAATTAGCACTTCTGCACGACTGCGGGAAGGGGAATGTGTCGATTGTAACGAGAGTTCTGCATAAATTGGGATTTAAGACAGAATTGCAAAATCATGCACAAAGAAGTTTTGAAAAGTTGGAAAAAATTGATGAGGAAGTAGCAATTTTGGCTAAGAACCATCATAATCGAGGGTATTCAGAGGAAATGGATATTTTTCAAAAATGTGATGATGAGAGTTAAGAAATTGATGAAAAATTTTTAGAAAAGAGTGAATTTATGGAAGACAAGTATAAAATGACATTGGAGGAAAATATTTTTGTTGCAAAAAGGAATATAGTAGATTCTATTTGGAAATCAGCAAATTTGGAAGGAATAGCTGTGACTTATCCTCAGACTGAAACGATTTTTTTCAAGGGCTGGGAATTCAAAAATATGAAAGTTAAGGATATAAATGCCATTGTTAATTTGAAACATTCGTGGGAATTTATTTTGGAAAATATTGAATATCCGGTTGATTTAAATTATATCTGTAAAATAAATCAGCTTATTGGAGAGGCAAATGTAAATCCTTTCCCAGGACAATTGAGATTTTCTGATGTCAGTATGGGTGGAACAGATTGGAAGCCTGAAATTCCTGATAAAGAAAAAGTGAATGACAGTTTGAACAAGATTTTAGAAAGTGAAAATTCTGCAACAGAAAAAGCAATAAACTTAATGCTATATTTAATGAGAAGTCAGCTTTTTTATGATGGAAATAAAAGGACAAGCATGATGGCGGCAAATCAGGTGATGATTCAAAATGGTGCAGGGATTATTTCAGTTCCTATAAAATATCAGGAGGAATTTTTGGAATTGCTTGTGAAGTTTTATGAAACTAATAATATGGATGAAATTAAGGAATTGATTTATAATCATTGTATTGATGGGATAAATTTTAAAAGGGAATAAAATTTTGGGAAATAAAAAAATTATAAAAAGAAAGAAAAAAATAGATAATTATGAATGAAAAGAAAGAAAAATATGAAATTGAAAAATGAAATTTGAAGATGAAATTGATACTGAAAATAGTGAGAATGATCAAAAATATCGTTGTTTTTGAAGTGAAGAGGCTGGGAAGCAGGATTGATAAATTTTTTTGTCAGAAAAGGCTGGAATTGACACGGACACGGATTCAGCAGCTTATAAAAGATGAAAATTATTTTTGGTAAACGGGAAAAAGACAAAGCCAGCTTATAAAATTGAAGAAAATGATATGGTAAAAGTTGTAATTCCAGAGTTGGAAACAGTTGAGATTAAGCCTGAAAATATTGATATTGAAATAATTTATGAGGACAATGATTTGGCAGTTATTAATAAAAGGGCTGGAATTGTTGTTCATCCTGCAAATGGGCATTATTCGGGAACGCTTGTAAATGCAATCTTGTATCATATTAAAGATTTATCGGGAATAAATGGGGAAATACGTCCAGGAATTGTGCATAGGCTGGATAAGGATACGAGCGGACTTTTGATAATTGCAAAGAATGACAAGGCACATCTAAAATTGTCGCAAATGTTTCATGATAAAACTGTGAAAAAAACTTATCTTGCAATTTTGAAGGGAAAATTGAATCAAAAAAGCGGGAGAATTGTAACACAAATTGGACGTGATAAAAACGACAGAAAGAAAATGACTGTAATAAATGATTTAAATTCAGGGAAAACTGCAATTACCAATTATGAAGTAATTTCGCAGGCAGAAAAATTTACACTTGTTAAAGTTCACATTGAAACTGGAAGGACTCATCAAATCAGAGTTCACATGAAACATCTGGGATACCCAATTTTAGGCGATAGTGTTTACGGAAGGCCAGACAGTGAAAAACGGCAAATGCTTCATGCCTATAAACTGGAATTTCAACATCCAATTACAGAAGAAAAATATGGAATTTATTGCAGAATTGCCGGAAGATTTTAAAAAGGCATTGAAAAAAATGTGGGCTGGAGCTTGAAAAATTATTAATTTGGATATTTTAAAAGGCAGTTTTGGTTATTTATAAATTTGTTAAATAAAATTATAAAAAAATAGAGGAAAAAAACTTATGGATGAAAAAAATTAGAAAAATAAAAATGAACTACTAGAATTTGATAAAAGATATAATAAAAATTGTTGTTGGGGTTGATGAGGCTGGGAGAGGGCCTTTGGCTGGGCCAGTTGTGGCTGGAGCTGTGATTGTAAATCAGGATTTTCCAGAGTGCAGGAGATTAATGATTCAAAGAAATTGACTGAGAAAAAAAGGGAAAGATTGTTTGAGGCAATAGAAAAAAATTGCATTGTGGGAATTGGGATTGCTTCAGAAAAGGAAATTGATGAGATGAATATTTTGAATGCAACGTTTCTAGCAATGCGGCGTGCGATTAGTCAAGTGGCTGGAAAATCTGAATTTGATATAGTTCTAGTTGATGGTAATCATTTGATTCGTGAGTATGAAGGAGAGCAGGAGTGCATTGTGAAAGGCGATAGCAAGTCGTTAGCCATTGCTGCAGCTTCAATTGTGGCAAAAGGTTACGAGGGATAGAATGCTTTGTGAAATCGCAAAAGAGTTTCCTGAGTATGAATTTGAGAAACATAAGGGATATGGAACTAAGAAACATAGGGAGATTTTGCTTGAAAAAGGGGCTTGTAGATATCATAGGAAGACGTTTTTGAAGAAGATATTGGTAGATAGTGAGAAGAAAGAATAGACATGTATATAGTAGAGAGTTTGAGGAAATACGAATATGACAGGATGGCGTTAATAAAAGAATTGGGAAATAATGGAAAAAAGTGGAATGTTTCATTTGTAGAATACAATGTAAAAGATACTATTAGCAAAGGGGATATTGTCAAAGTAGAATTATTTATTCAATATGTGCGTAAAGATTTGAAAAATAGATATGAACAGTGAATTGAGTGCTACGCAGCCTTTATCAAACTCTCCACATATAGAAGCTGTAGTGAAAGTGGTAAAAACAGATAAATTCAGATTCTTTGCTGGTAAAATCATCCATTTTAGATTCAGAAATTTTGGTCGAATTTGAAAAATGAGGTGATTTATAAAAAAATGATGTTGTTTTTTTAGCAGGTGAACTTTCTATTAAATTTTTTAGT